>ULRR01037929.1_pt1 | contig 21638 bp, 21 predicted proteins | sample 1955651 | NCBI WGS metagenome assembly ULRR01 (sample SAMEA4835688, study PRJEB28245) | human gut metagenome | biome: gut microbiome; material: fecal sample | place: Denmark | collected 2008
CGCTCTGCCGCGTATATGGCCAGATATATAGCTAAAAATATCGTAGCTGCCGGACTGGCTGACAAATGTGAGATACAGCTTGCCTATGCTATAGGCGTGGCGCAGCCTGTTTCGGTTTACTGCGAATGCTTCGGTACGCATAAGGTGCCCTTGGAGCGTATCTTAACGGGAGTGCGCCAAAGCTTTGACCTTAGGCCCGCCGCCATAATCAGCCGGCTGGATCTGCGCCGTCCCATATATAAGCAGACGGCTGCCTACGGGCATTTTGGAAGGGCTGATTTAGATTTGCCCTGGGAGAGACTGGATGCGGTAGAACAGTTAAAGGAAGCGTGCAGATAAAGCAGACGGGCCCGGAGCCGGGCCGCCCCATGACAGGGAGAGGGCCGGAGCTTAGGCGGAGCCCCGCCGGCTTCAAGGCCGGGTGCAAAAGACTGGGATGAAAAGCGGACAGGCAGCTTAAAGGCGGCTTGCCCGCTTTCTATATATTTTGTGGGCGTGCGCTGTTTTTTGTTTGGGAGGATTGTATTGCCTTGAGCTGCCTGCGCCATTTGGACGCTGAATAAATATGGGGCTTTTAGCGAACCGGCCGGAAAAGTGCACGCGGACTTAAATTATAAGCAGGGGAGCGGGCGCTTGCTGCCGGGGATATTTTGCAGATACGGCAGGACAGGGCGTGAAGAGGATACGAGAGTACAACGGTTAGGGAAGCTTGGGCGGGCCGGAGCGTATTTAAAAAGTATTTGGCGCCGTTTGGGGGCGGCAGGAGGAAGGCGGCCGGAAGGGGCTGGACGCGGATATTACGCGGCGGCGAACTCTCAACAGCGCTTATAATTCGCGCAGATAAAAGGGGGATGGCTGTGAAAATTACGCGGCGGCTGATCCTGGACATTTTTTCCAGGGGCGGGCAGGTTCCGGCCCCTGGGGCCTGTATGGAGCGCTGGTTTGCCGTAGGTTTGGGTTACGCCTTCTTCAGCGGCATAAGGGAGCTGTTCAAAATAAAATTAATCCTTTACAAATTCAATGCTGACATCGCCGTTATTGCAGGTTACGTTCAGCTTTTTTTCGCCGCTGTCTTTATTATCCGGCAGATTGCTCTCTCCCTTTTTTATTTCGGACTGAATAGCGAAATCTTCATAGCTTCCTGCAATTTTGCCGGAAATATTTCCATTTTTAACATTCAGGGTCAGGGCGCTGCCAGGGCTTAAGGCTCCAAAGGCAATATTTCCGCCGTTGGAAGAAATATTTATGCTTTGGGTTACGGTCAGCGCCGAAAGTGTTATATCCTCGTTTGTTGTGGAGAGAGTAAGGTTTTCAAGGAGTGCGTTGGGTATCTGAAGGGATATTTTTCGGTTTTGGGCAGAAGGTTTTCCTCCAATATAATCTGTCCACTCTTTATCGCTTGCCGAGGTCATGGTCAGCACATTTTCTTCAGTTACAGAAATATCGTAATACTCTTTGCTGTTTTCATAGTATTTAATATGGACTTTCCCGTCCTCGGACAGCGATACTTCAATTTCTCTGTCCCGTACATCAAGCCTGATTTCTTTGATTTCTGTATCTGACGTATAGTTTTTTTCCTCAAAGGGCTGGCTGCTGTTTGAGCAGCCCGACAGGATTAAGCTGCCCAATATAAGAAATAATACAACTGAACTGATTTTTTTCATAGTGATTCATCCATAGTTTTATAGATTATAATTACCATTCTAATTCATAGTATGCTTTATTATCAGTTTTCCGGGCGAACTGGAATCCGCAGGAAAGACATAGCTTTTCAGCAATTTCATTTGCGGAATCTGTCATTAAGATTACTTTCTTAACGCCCTGGATTTTCAAACCTCTCAAGATATACTCAAAGGCTTTTTCCCCAAGTCCTTTATGCTGAAAGTGATAATCTATCATAAAGCGGGAAATGGTTGCCGTATCCGCTTGATTTTCTGCACGCCGGTACATAAAAAACCCAATCAGCACATTGTTGTTATAAATTGCATTAAGGTGCATTTCCGGATAATATTTTGCCTCAGCTATGGCAACAGCATTGCAGCAGGGATATTCCTCCATAGCAGCGCCAATGCCGCTGTGATTTGCCGTTAATTTGCACACATCAAGTATATTTTGTGCGTCCACTTCTTTTATACGAATCATGCTCATACCCCGCAGCTATATTTATAAAGTCTTTCTCTTTAAGACGGCCAGCCCGCAAAAAGACAGAGCGGCGCTTAGCAGCAGGCAGATGCTGATGTGCGGAACGGCACTGCTGTTAAACATGATGGCCTGGAAAAATCCGGCCAGTATAGCCCGTAATGGCGCAATGGGTGTAAAAATGCAGATAATTGCAATTAGCACTGCGTCGGTCAGCCACCCGTACCAATGAGTCTGCATGGATAACAGCACATGAAGAAAAACCATAACAAGCAGCAAAAAGAACATTTGCTGTAATCCGGCAATGATAATCCCGTTTTCCGTCCACTTGCACACGTCCATCATGTTGATAACCGTTGCCGCTGAATATATAGGGTCAATCAGCAGATGTATTGCTGTGTTGACAAGAGAGATGCAGAACGCCAGCAGCCCATAGCTGATCAGGCAGGCGAAAAAATAATCTTTTTTGCTCCCTCCCAAATGCATTAGCTTTTCAAAATCGTAAAATACAAAGAAGAACGGGGTTAAGACGGCAAGCAGCCAGGCATAATTTCCGTTGCTTAAAACAACATCCCCCGAAGACGTGGCGCAAAGCATCACAAGAACCGTAATAATAAAACTGATTTTATTGCTTGCGAGCAGGCGTTTTACAACTGCGAAAACAGCGGTCATCTTTTCATACCTCCTTTATGTCCCACCATTTGAATAAAGAAATCCTGTAAAGACAGCGGGTGAATTTCCAATGAAGCGGCCTGTCTGGGCGGATTGTCAAAGAGATAGCTTGTTGCGAGGCCTCCTGCAATATCTTGGCCAATGATGTTTAGATTTTTGGTCGCCGCCTCCACATCCTTTTTAAGGCCGCTGACACTGAACGCTTTAGCATTAATTGATTGCAGCGTGTCATAAAAAACAATGCTGCCTCTGTCAATAATTATTAGCTTTTGGACTGTCTTGGCAATTTCCTCAATGAGGTGGGTGGATACGATAATAATACGCGGGTGTTTCTGGAAACTCTCTGTCAGCATATCGTAAAATTCCGCGCGCATTATTGCGTCAAAGCCCAGGACGGGTTCGTCTAAAAGAATGACCTCCTTATTGCTTGCCAGGCAGATAATTGTTGAAACCATTGTTTTCATGCCGAGGGAAAGCTGATTAAATTTCTTTTTCCCATCTAGCTCAAAGCGTTCCATCAGTTCCGAGGCAAAGTCATAATCATAGCTGGGGTTTAATTCCGCAGCAATCCGCAGCAGTTTCTGTATCCGAAGGTTAAAATGCTTGGCAAAGTTTTGGATGTAGCTGACGCCCGTATCCAACGTGGACGTTGTTATTAACCTGTCCGCAACTTTAATAGCGCCGGACGTAATATTCTGGTACCCCGCAATGGATTTGAGAAAAGTTGTTTTGCCTGCGCCGTTTCTGCCCAGCAGGCAGTAAATGCCCGGCTGGTCAATAGTCAGGGTAATGTTTTTCAGTACGGCCGTCTGCCCGTACTGCTTGGTTACTTGTTTTAGCTCTATCATGCGGCCATCCCTCCTGAACAGCATTGATATATCTATTGCTTTTCGCAGTGTCCTATGCTAAAATGAATTATAAACCTTTGTGTAACACAAATGTCAACAGGAGAAAATAAAAAAATGAAAAAATATTTTTCAGTTGGGGAAGCCGCAAAAATGGCACATACAACCAGCGAAACGCTGCGGCATTATGACCGTATCGGATTAGTCAGGCCAAGCAGAAAAGACGAATGGACCAATTACCGCTATTATACCGAACAGGACATTGTGCGGCTGAATACAGTAAGGGCCTTGCAGCTTATGGATCTGCCCTTGCATGAGATAAAAAAGGTTCTGGAATACGATGACCTTGAAAAAATTGTGGATTTTTTGGCGCAGGCGGAGAAAAAGGCCGAGGAAAAAATATCGTCGCTTCAGTACAGCAAATCTAAAATTCAATTAGCCAAAGCAGATTATGAAAGAAAATTACAGACGCGCAGAAATTATAACGGCGCTTTTATCAAGGATTTCCCCGAACGTGTTATTTTGCTGTCCGATACCCTGGAGGTGCCGACGCTTGATAATCTTTGGAATTATCTTAGTCATTTTTACGATAAAGTTACGCCCGCTCTGAAAGAGCAGTTCTCCTTTGAGGATTTAGCCGGCATATATACCGAGAACGGAGTGTCCCGGCTCTTTGCTGTCTGTATCCGTTATGTTAATATAGATGGATTGAAGGTATTGCCCAAAGGGAAATATTTATGCGCTGACTGCACCCAGGAGAACAGGGAGCAGGTATTAAGCGAGGTAATGCGTACCGCCAAAATAAAGTATGGAGCAGAGCCGTCGTTTACAGTACAGCTCATTGTTGTATCAGGTATTTTGCAATGGAATTATGAAGTTCAGGTTTATGTTGGCGGATAACCTGCATTAAAACAGTAATACTCTTACCCCCAGTTCCGCGGCCTTAAAATAATACAAAACAGATAACCTGCGTTAAAACAGAAATATTTTAAGCCGTCTCCCTTCTTTTGCATATTAATATGGGAAACGCGGCCAATGCCGGATTTGAGATTTTGAATGAGAAAAACAGGGTCTGGGCCGTTAATCCCGATGAGGGGAAAAGCTTAAACGGGAGCATATTATTGAACATTTTATTGGAGAACTGCGGCAGGCTGGGGCAGGCAAGCTGTCTAGCGGCAAATAAAGGCCGGACAGCTTAGCTTGGCGCAATGCTGTCCGGCGGGGATGTACCTCCTTGCTCAGGGGTTTTTATGCGCCGGTTCTTTTTGCAATCTGCTGGGTGCCGCAGGCACATATTTTCCGGCCGCTCATTGCCGGGAGTAAATGCTTGCCGGCTCTTTTATGCAAAAGCTTTCTCTCAATCTGCAAGGTGGTTTTGCGCAAGATAATTATCTATTGCCTGCGTATTGGCCGGCCGCGCGAACAGCCCGTCATAGACCTCGGCTCCGGCGGCATTTTCGCGTATAAATGCCATGGAGTTGTCAAATTGCTGGGTATCCATGGAGGCGGATTGGGTAAAAGGATATATCTCTATACCAGTTAAATCGTAGCTTTCCAGAAAGGTGCCTATAATCATGGGCGCCGTGTGCCACCATATGGGATAGCCTAGGAGCACAGCGTCATATTCGCTTATAGATGAGGGCAGGTTACTAATGGCCGGCCGCGCGTTAGTGTCCCTTTCATTCAGAGCGACCTCTCCGCATTGGTTATAATCAGTCGGATATGGTATTTCGGGCTGAAGCTCCAGCAAATCGCCGCCCGTCTGCTGGGCTATATATGAAGCCATTTCCTGGGTATTGCCCGACCATGAGAAGTAGGCAACCAGGATTCTTTTCTCTCCTCCGGAGGAATTTAAAGGAGTTTCGGAAGAAGCTGTTTGGGAGGTAATAGCGCCGCTTTGCAGTCCGGAGGAGGCGGACTGGTTGGGTGAGGCGCCGGCGCCATTGCTTCCCTGACTGCAGGCTGTAAGGGATAAAGCCAGTATAATAGTCATGACGGCGGCTTTTAATTCTTTCATAATTAAATCTTCCTTTCTCGGTGTTAGTGCGCAGGGGGACTTGCCATGTCCCTGCAATTTTGTGTTTTATTATTTTCAGCGTGTTCTTATGCACGGGCCTCTTCCGCCTTAAAACGGGCGCGCAGCGCGGCCTAAACGGTAAAAAAATGCGGTATCCGCCTCCTTGCAGGGCGCTTTAAAAGACATACCTAAACATATATGGAATACGATAGGCAAGCAAATCCGGCGCTGGGAAACCGCATTATTCCCTGTATGCCAAAGGCCGCGGCTCTATATGCATTCACAGAGAATATCATAAATTTCTTCCCGGTCCAGCTCTCTGGGATTGCTTTTTATTATGTTGCAGGTATCAGCAACCTTTCTAAGCAGCTGCGGCGTTACCTCTGTTTTGCATTTAAGCTCGCTTATACTGGATGGGAGGCCGCATTCCCTGATAAATTGGCTGAGCGCCTCAATTCCCTCCTGGGCCGTATCTTTTTTAAAGACAGTCCGGGCAAAGCGCGTGAATTTTTCTTCTGCGTCCCGAAGTATATGACGGCAGTATGCGGGCTGTATGGCGGCCAGGCCCTGTCCGTGGTTGCAGCCAGTATAGGCTCCAAGCTGGTGCTCAATTTGGTGAACCTGGAAATCGGTAAGGCGGCCCGCTTTGAGAACGCCGTTTTCGGCCATAGCTGAATCCCACATTAAATTGCCGCGGGCCTGTATATCGTTAATGTCTTCGAGCAGGCGGCGCATATTGACTACAGTATTGCGCATGACGGCCAGAGCTATCTCGTCTGAAGGGTTGTCTGCATCCGAATTGCCCAGGTAGGTTTCCAGGGCGTGGCTCAGCGTGTCAAAAGCTCCCGAAAGCACCTGCATGCGCGGTACAGAAAGGGTATAAGCGGGGTCCAGAACCGCAAAGCGGGGGGCATAGGCCATCATGCCTGTTTTTATTTGCTTTTCCTCATTGGTGATGACTGCGCCGCCGTTCATTTCGGCGCCTGTGCCCGAAGCGGTAACAACCGCACCAACGGGTATTGCTTGGGTGGGGAACTGCCCCTGAGAAAATTCCATTTCCCATAAGTCCTGCTCTGTTTTGGCCTGCGCCGCTATAATCTTAGAGCAGTCAATGACGCTGCCTCCTCCTGCCGCCAGGATATAGTCTGCTTTTTCCTTTCTGGCCAAGGCCGCGCCCTTTTGAACCATATCATAAGTCGGATTGGACATTATACCCGGAAATTCCACTATATTTTTTCCCATGACCGAAAGAAGCTGCGTAATTTCCTCATAGACGCCGTTCTTCTTAATTGAGCCGCCGCCGTAGGCCAGCATTATTGTTTTGCCGGCCTGACTTAACTGGTCGTTCAGCGCTTTGGACAGTATTCCTTTGCCAAAGTAAACTTTTGTAGGATAGGAAAAAACAAAATCCTTCATAAATACATCTCCCGTCTTTATCGTATAAAATTGGTTAATACCTTTTGATTGTCCGGATGCTCAAGCTGGTTCTGCTTTGCCAGCGCAATGCATTTTAAAAGCCAGGCCATATTTTTGCCTATGTTACCCTCAGTTTACAAGGAAGACGGACAGAAGGCATAAAATATGCGTCCTGCTGCGTTGCTTTCGCTCCATGTACGCCCGGTACATGTCGTTTCTGCGCCTTGCATGGCACAAATTTTATGCCTTTTGACTCTACGACCTCAAACGGAGATAATTTCTTCATTTTCAAGGCAGACGAAGAAGGCGTATTGGGAGTACGCTGATTGAGGATAACGCAGAAAATGAAGAAATTATCCCGTTTTGAGGCGTGTAGTTCCTTGTAAACTGAGGGTATACATGGTCATAAGCCCTTCTTTATCCTCTGCCGCCTCCTCAGGCTGCTGGCCGTAAATATGGTTCCAGTAAGTGGAGGATACAACGGGCATGGAACAGATAGTAAAATATTTGTTTATAACATCAAAGGAAGCGGTTGTTCCGGCTCTGCGGGCGCTCAGAACAGCGGCCGCAGGCTTAAATGCAAAAGCGCCTCCGTTTGAATAAAAGGCCCTGTCCATAAAGGTTAGGAGGCGGGCGCTGGGATGCGCGAAATAAACAGGGGAACCAAATACAAACCCGTCGCACTGTTTGGCCTGCTGGGTAAATTCATTTACCTGGTCGTCAAAAATACATTTTCCCAGTTCCCTGCATTTGCGGCAGGCTATGCAGTCAGGCAGCGCCTGGTTGCCGATAAAATGTATTTGGGTATCCACTCCCTCCTCCTTTAAAGAGCGCTCAATCTCTTTAAGCGCGGTTCCTGTGCAGCCGTTTTTTCTTGAACTGCCGTTTACCAGTAAAACTTTCATAATTCCCTCCCAGCTTCAGTTGTTAGCGTGTAAGGGCTGCGCGTTATCCCTTGTACGCTGACGTTGATTATTTGCAGTTAATTTAAATGCAGATATGAGGTTTATTTCTTTTGTGTTGCTTTTTCCTCATGGCTGTATTATAATAAACCGGTAAAGGCCAGTCAATGGTCTATATAAAGGGATATGTGTATTATGCCTCATATTTTCAGTTTATGAGGCGTAAAGGGAGAGAAAAACATTGGAAAAGCGAAAAAATGAGGATTTGCGGGTAATAAAGACAAGAGAGGCCATTCATAATGCATTTAAACAGATGATCTGCGACATGGATTATGATGAAATTACCATAAAGGAATTGACGCAGAGGGCTCAGATCAACCGGAAAACCTTTTATCTGCATTACGGCAGTCTGGATGATTTATTGGAAGAGCTTCAGCAGGAGATAGCGGAGAATTTTATCAGCCGGAAGGTGTCCTATGCCAGCATGAATGATATACGCGGCCTTATCAGGCTGTTTTTCGAGCATGCGGCCAATATGCCCCTTTTGCATGAGCGCCTTATGTGCAGCGGCAGCTACAGGCCCATATGGGAAAAGATAAATAAAAGGATTATGGATTACCGAAGGGAAACTAACCGCGGCGCCTTCGGGATGAACCAATATGAGGAAAATCTGGTTTTTGCCTATTACGGCGCTAATTCCACTATATTATATCGCCAATGGGTAGAGGACGGCAAAAAGCTCTCGCTGGAGGAATTAATAGACATTGCGGAAAAATTAATTTGCGGCGGTATGTCCAGCGTGGTTAAAGGGCAGTAGATTTGTTTATTATGGAATCATGAGAAAAATATGCGGCGGACCTGCATAAAAGGCCAAAACGGGCGGTTTAATATAATGGATAGGAGCAAACTGTTTTGAATAATAATTTTATTGGCACTGTGCATGCAGGCAGGGCCGTGGGGGAACCGCTGCGGGCTGCGCATGTAAGCAGAAACGTAGGGGAAACCGCTGCGGGCGGGGCTGCGCCCTGCATTTGAACCGCATGCATTGCGGTATGCTGTTTTAAGGGGTGAGTTTAATGTGGGTAGTATGTGCGTTTGGTTCGGCTTTTTTTGCAGGGATTACTGCTATATTGGCTAAATGCGGGATTAAAAAAACCAACTCAACTGTTGCGACCGCCGTGCGTACCATTGTGGTCCTGGCTTTTTCCTGGCTCATGGTGCTTTTAACGGGCTCGCAGGCGCAGCTGAAGGATATTGACGGGAAAACCTGGCTGTTTCTTATTCTTTCGGGACTGGCTACCGGCGCGAGCTGGCTCTGCTATTTTAAGGCTCTGCAGCTGGGGGATATAAATAAGGTGGTGCCCGTTGATAAATCCAGCGTGATTCTCACTATGCTGCTGGCTTTTATCTTTCTGCATGAGAGCATCACCTATTTTGGAGGCATAGGTATTGTCCTTATAGCGGCCGGCACTTTTTTAATGATTGAAAAAAAGGATGTATCGCCAAAAGAGGGCGGCGCCGGCGCTAATAAGCGCTGGCTGCTTTATGCCGCCGGTTCGGCCGTCTTTGCCAGCCTGACGTCTATTTTGGGCAAAATAGGGATTTCAGGCGTGGAATCCAATTTGGGCACGGCCATACGCACAGGCGTAGTATTATTAATGGCCTGGGCAATGGTGCCCATAACTAAAAAAACTCATGCCGTCAGAGAAATCCCGTCGAGGGAGCTGGGCTTTATACTGCTTTCGGGCCTGAGCACGGGCGCGAGCTGGCTCCTGTATTACCGCGCGCTTCAGGACGGCCCGGCCAGCGTGGTGGTGCCTATTGATAAATTAAGCATTCTGGTTACGGTGCTGTTTTCCTATTTTGTGTTTCATGAAAAGCTTTCTGTAAAATCAGGAATTGGGCTTATTCTGATTGTTTTGGGCACGCTTTCCATGCTGTTTTAAGGCTGGAAAGGCGCTGTTTGCACATTCTAAATTATAAACGGCTGAATTTTTGAAATAAAGCCGGCTGGACGAGAACTTTTGTCCAGCCGGCTGCGGATTCAGAAGCTGAGGCGCGGGCCCTGCCTGCGCTTTTTTATAAAATGGCTTTTATTCCGGCTTGCTTTTGAATTGGGTATTATCTTTGCCCAGCTTTTTCAGCTGTTTGGAAGAATGCACAACCATAAAAATTCCCATTCCCACAACCACGGTGCATACAGCCCCGCCGGTAAACGCTATCATTGCTTCCCGGAAAAAAGGAGAAGTGCTTTGGTCGTTAAACTGGGCTATCATGGCGGTTTCCAGCGCGAGCATGGAAACAAGCGCCGCCGTCAGGTTAACGGCGCGCGCCGCCGACATGGCCGGGCTTTGGCGCTGGCGGTACCTGATAATATTTATTACCGCCATAACGGTAATATAGAAGGCGTAAATCGCCATAACGTAGATGAGGGTACCCGCGTAATTAAAGCTGTAGTTGTGCCGGAGCGCCAGTATTACTACGCCCGCAAGCGCCATATTCATCAAAATCAGGATTAACCCGACCAGCCGGTACCTTTTTAATTCGGCTGTCAGGCTGCTGCCCAAGCCGTTTTTATGAATATGCCGCACCAGCAGATAGCGCATAAGTGTAAGAAAAATATAATAGGCAGATAGCGTCCCGGACCATATTGAATGGTAATATAATCCCGAAAAGGCATGCATACCGGCATACAGCAGGTTTATAACAAGGGACGCATGCAGGGACACATTCAGCCTGTAGGGAATGTCCTCGAAAAAGCGTTTTATATATTTGTTCCGTTTCAGCAGTGCTTTTAATTTGCTGAAAACGGGCGCTGTTTTTAGGCACAGAATGGTAAGGGAATATGCCGAGAACAGATAGGAGGCATAATTTAAGGGATACTCCGGAGGAAAAACGGTAAAGGCAAGGACAAGCAGTATGGATGAAAGAAGCGCGCATGCAAGCACAACGGCCGCAGGGGGGAAGAAAAGTGCGTGCATAAGCTTTTTAAGATGTTTCAAGCTGGCTTCTCCTTATCTTAACCGTGAATGTGCTGCCTTTTGAGACTGTGCTGCTTACCGAAATATCTCCGCCTACTATATCCATAACCCTCTTTACAAGCGCCAGCCCCAGGCCGTTGCCCTGGGAGGCGTGAGAGGTATCCCCCTGATAAAATTTTTCAAATATATGCCTGCCTACTTCGGGCGGGATGCCGCAGCCGGTATCTGATACCCGTATAACGGCGTAATCCCCTTCAGCTTTAAGAGAAAGAGAATTTTTGCCGCCTGGGGGAGTAAACTTAACGGCGTTGGAAAAGAGATTGTTCCATACCAGCGCCAGCAGTTCGGAATCTGCTTGAACAGTTATCCCTTCAGCTATGTCTGTTTCAATTTCCAGCCCCTTCTCTTCCCAGACAGATTCAAAGGCCAAAAAGCATTCGCAGAGCTGTTCGCCTAAATCGTAGTTTTGGGCCGCGGGATAAATCTGCTGATTCTCCAGCTTGTTTAATTTTAAAATGTTGGTAATTAAATGGGCCAGCCGGCGGGAAGTTTCTGTAACAGCGCGGGCATATTCCATTCGCTTTTCGCTTGGAAGCTCAGGCTGCATAAACATTGTGCCGTAATTCTGAATTACTGCCAGAGGAGTTTTTAATTCGTGGGACACGTTTGCGATAAAATCCGTTCTCAGGGTTTCCACGCCCGAAAGCTCCTGGGCCATTTTGTTAAAATAATCAGCTATAACATTAAAATCGCTGGCACTGCCAAAAGAAGGGATTCTCACTGAAAAATCTCCCTTCATCAGCTGTTCGGCCGCCTTAACTATTTTTTTGACCGGGCGCTCAACCATAAATTTCCGTCTGATTCCATCAATAATTGTAAAAATCAGGCTTAGAAAAATTACATTTAAAAATGTCGCTTTGGCGGCGTATTCTATATATTCTTTAGAAAAATCCATTCCGGATGAATCGGCCAAAAGATTCAGAAACAGCATCATGCAGCAGCTTATTATAAATGCTGTCAGCAGAAAAAAGGCAAAATATCGCCTGACTGAAAACAGCCAGCCTTGTTTTTTGTCTGTATTTTTCATTTTATTACCGCCTTATAGCCCAGGCCGTGTACGGTGACAATCTCAAAATCATCGCAGCCGGAAAATTTGTCCCGCAGCTTAGTCATATAGACATCTACAGTGCGGGGGCCGGAGGAACTGGACATATCCCAGAATTCATCCATCAGCTGGGAGCGGGTGAAGGTTTTCTTGGGGTTGGACAGCATTTTGAAAAGCAGATTGAATTCTCTCACAGTCAGAGGAATCTCTTCATCCTTTAAATAAGCCGTGTGTTCCTCGGCGTCCAGCACCAGAGAGCCTATGGCCAGCTTTTTGCTTGAAGCGATCCTGGCCCGGCGCAGCAGCGCTTCAATGCGCAGCAGCAGCTCGTCCAGGTCAATGGGCTTTACCATATAATCGTCTATTCCCGCCTTGAAGGAGCGCTGCTTTGAGGCAAAATCATCTCTGGCCGTCATAAACAGTATGGGAATCTCCTTGTTTAATTCGCGGACGGACTGCGCAAACATTATACCGTCAGTGCCGGGCATCATTATATCCGAAATGATCAAGTCAAACGGGGCGCCGCCGTACATTGCGTCATATGCTTCCGAAGCATTCAGGCAGCCCGTCGCTTCATAGCCGAATTGGTTCAGATATACGCATACCGTCTTATTCAGCTCTTGGTCGTCCTCAACCACTAATATCTTAAACATCTCGTTACCTCCTTATAGCGTTAGTATACAAGGAATAATGTAGTTTTTCCGGAGCTGGATTGATCTCCCGGCCGTGCTGCTTTTAGCTGAGTGCGCCCCCTTTGCATATCTCCAGGGCGCCCTGCGGGGAGGCAAATCAGCGCGCCTTGCGGAAAAATCAGAGCATTTTCGGCTCTGCGGCCTAAGGCTCAAGCTTTTTGGCAATTTGTCTGTTTTCAGGGCGGACGAGAGGAGCGTACCAAACCCTGTAAATGAGGATAACGCGGAAAACAGGCAATTTTCCGGCTGCGGCGCGTTATCCCTTGAGTGTTGGCATTATCCGTATTATAGCATAGCTCCCCTTAATTGGCCAGAGAACGTGCGGCTGCAGGCGGCATATTTTGCTTTTCTGCCCCTTTTATTTCCCTCCCGATGTAAATTGGTATGATTTTTCCAAAAGCCGGGACAGTTAAAAATTCACCCTTTAATCTGCTTATGTTATGATTTTAACCGAGCGGTGTTTTTGAATTGCTTAAAATATGTTTGTAAATTGTTAAAATGCATGTTTTAGCTTTTTATCTCTCTGCTATTTATGCTTATTTAGGTTTTGAACGGCATCTATAAAGCTTCCGGCCTGGGTCGGGCGGCGCATCGGACGCTCAAGCCATGCGCCGGCGTTTTTGCAACTCTGCTATTTGGCTTGAGGCCGGTGATGCGGTGCGTTCCGTCAGGCGCTTGGCGGGAGGCTTGGCAGCTCTGTTATTTGGCAGGGGGCTGGTGCTGCGTATATCTCTCAGACCATGCCCGCTGCGCTTTATAGTTCTGTTATTCGGCTTGAGGCTGGTGCGGACCGGATATTTCTGTTTTTTAACGCAGGCAAGTGTCCTGCGTTTAATACATATCATTTTTTTGTTAGGCTGAAGCTTTAATGCCGGAGGGTAAAAAGCAGAACTTTCTGCAAAGCGCCACGCCGTAAGCGTGGGAATTTCAAGTTTATTGCCTCTTTGGACGGGTTTCAGGCCGCGCAGGACTCTCTTCAGTTTTACTGCGGCATGTTCAGATGGCAAATGCATTCCTCCTGAAACGGAAATTCAGTATGGCCGGCCATTAATGTTACTGCCCGGAGCCTTTTATTCTAAAAGAAATATGGCTTTATTGGCCGAAATAAGCGCATATCTCCTGCATGCGCTCGGCCTGGCTCACATGGAAGGGGCAGCGCAGGGTGCAGTGGCCGCAGTTAATGCAGTTCTCGGCCTTTTTTTCCAGCTGGGCGTAATGGCTTTTCGCTAATTGGTCGCCGGCCTGAGCCAAATCATAGTATTTATTAATCAGCCCTATATCCAGACCGGCCGGGCAGGGTTGGCAATGGTTGCAGTAAACACAGGCGCCGTCTATTTTTCCGGGGGTAAAGTTTGCAAGGATTGAATAGTCCTTTTCTTCAGGAGAAGCTTCTAAAAAGCCGAGAATACGCTTTAAATCCTTTTGGCCGCGTATTCCGGGCAGTACGGTCAGCACTCCGGGCCTGTCCAGCGCGTACTGGATGCATTGGTACTGGGTGAGCGCTTTTTTAAATGGGGAAGTCCTTGAGTCCAGCAGCTGTCCGCCCGAAAAGGCTTTCATAACTGAAATGCCAACCCCTTCTGCTTCGCATCTTTTATAGAGGCTCTGTCTTTCAATGGCGCCGCCTATAGCGTATTCCCCGTTTGTCTCATAATCATAGGCCGGATTTATGCTGAACATCAGCATATCCAGGATCCCGGCATCCAGAGCCATGTGAGCTATTTGGGGGGTGTGGGAGGAAAGCCCGATATGCCTTATGGTTTTATCCGCCTTAAGTTTTTGCATATAATCCCACAGTCCGCCCGAAAAAGCCTTGAGCCAATCGGTTTCTTCGTCAATGCAGTGAAAAAAGCCGAAATCTATGTAGTCAGTTCCAAGCGCTTTGAGCTGCCAGTCAACCGAGCGCTTTATTGTATCCAGATTTGTTGTCCAGCCGTATTTCCCGCTCTGGTAATCCGCGCCGAAATGAATCTGGAAATATACGTTTTCCCGTCTGCCCGCTGCTGCCCGGCCAAAGACCTCAAAGGGATGCGCGTCAGACGAGGCCATATCAAAATAATTTATGCCGCTTTCCAGAGCCAGAGCCGCTGTTTTTTCAATTTCACTTTGCCCGGCCATGCCTATGGAGCTTGTTCCGATGCCCAGTATGCTTATTTCTTCATTGCCGTGAGGCAGTTTTCGGTATTGCATAAATAAAACCTCCCGCCGCTGTAATTAATAGTTTTCGGGGAATTTGACCGGCGTATATTGATATTATAGCACGGCTGGGTGCGGTTTGGAAGCCTTATTTTAGCTTAACTGCTTTGGAGGGGAGTATCCCTCATTCAAAGTATTTTGCACAGGATTTTAATATTTATTGTGCTGTTTCTGCGCTTTGGGCCTGAAGGATGGTCCTTGCGTAATCTATAAATTTGGAGGCCGCCGGAGAAAGGGGCTGCCTGCGTTTCCAGGCCAGCACGCTGGTCGCCGTTAAAGGCGGGTCAAGAGGGCGGCAGATAATTTTTTCTTTATCCCAAAAGGCGATGGAGCCCTGTATGACAATGGCGTATGCCAGCCTGCCGTATACCATAATTGAGCTGCTGGAGGGCAAATTTGAGGTGAACAATATGTTCAGCTTTGAAAAATCCTTTCCAAACCAGCCGGCCAGCTCGCTTTTAATATTTTCCCGCCTGGGCAGGATGAGGGGAAGGTTCTTAAGATCAGAGGGACGGATTTTTGATAGTTTTGCCAAAGGAGAATCGGGAGTCATTACTGCTACCCATTGTTCTTTGCGGTTTAAGCGGATATAATCGTATTTCTCTATATTTATGGGCTCCAGCAGCAGTCCCGCGTCGGTCAGGCCCAAATCCATGCGCTCTTTTACATAATCGGCGGTAGCGGTATATAAATCAAAGGAGACTGCCGGATAGCGCTGATTAAAAGCGCGGAACAATTCAGGCAGGGCCTGCACGGCTGCCAGGTCCCCGCAGCCTATGCAAACCGTTCCTTCAATGAGTTCTTCCTGCACAGCGAGCTCCTTTTGGGTTTTATCAACAAGTTCCAGAATTTCTTCCGCCCGGCGGCGCAGTAAAAGGCCTTCGTTTGTCAGCGTTAGCCTGCGCGTGCTTCTTTCAAAAAGCCGGACGCCCATTTCCTCCTCCATTTGCGCAATCTGGCGGCTGAGTGCGGGCTGGGTTATATGAAGGGCATTAGCGGCTTTGGTTATGTTTTCCTCCTGCGCAACAGTTAGAAAATACCTAAGAACTCTGATTTCCATATTCATTACCTCCGCGGCATATTTTATCATATTTATGCCTTGCAGGCAATATAGTGCGGCCAACACAGCATTTATATATTATCAAATATCCAAAAAGAGGGAGGCGCAATGTCTGTGTATCATTGCCGGCCTCCCGGTTTGGAATGGTTTTATGGAGTTGTAGCTTTTAAAGTCTATATTTTGCCGGCGCGCAGAAGCTTTCTCAGCGCCTGCGTATGCTTTTCATATGCAGTTTCCCAGTCTGAAGGGCTGCTGACTTGCTCCAGGCGCCAGGTGCGCTGCGAGAGGGCGCCTATACGGCCCAGGATCAAGTCATATTCCTCCATACAGCCTTTAAGGGCGTCTGCGTAATCGGCGAGGATATCTCCCCATGCGCACATCTGTCCGCCCAGCACGTTGGCGCTGGGCTCTATCCTCAGGCCGTGATAGGCGGCGGACATTTCCCATTGGTGCCCCCATTGGTGAGTGTCCCATTGGAGGATTTCGCCTGCCGTCCAGCTTATGGAAGGGGAGACTATATATAAAGGCTTCCAGGAGCAGTTTATGAGGGTAAAGCCGGCATCCGCTAATTTGTCGGCCGTTTGGTAATAATTTTCCCAGCTTATAACCAGTGTATCCTTGGGGATAAGGTAATTGTACTCCTCGCGGAAGCCCTCCCATACTATAGGCGTGCGGCCAAGATTAAAGACCATTTTGGCGCAGCGCTGCACGTAATGCGCGTATAGATGCTGCAGTCCGTCTATATTGTGGGCCGCGCAGTAGCGCTGGGTTTTTTCGCAGCTTTCCCAGCCGTCAATTTTGGCTTCGTCTCCGCCGATATGTATATAGGGGGAATAGGGGAAAAGCTGAGCAATTTCTTTAAAGCATTCGCCCAGGGCGTCAAAAACCGCTTCATCCGCAGGCAGCACGCTGCCCGTTCCGAAAATTTCGGGATAATTGCGCATAAAGGACAGGCTGTGCCCGGGTACGTCCATTTCGGGTATGAGGGTTATGCCGCGTTCAAAGGCATATTGGTTAAGCTGCATGAGCTGGTCTTTAGTATAAAAATATTTGTCGTTAAGCTTTTCATAACGCCCTATGGGCAGGGTGAAGGCTTTGTCCTCGGTAAAATGTATCTGCAGATAGGCCAATTTATAGTAATAGCAAACGTCTATATAGTCGTATAGAAATTTAATATCGTGTTCGCACCGGGCAACGTCCACCATCAGCCCGCGGTACGGGCAGTCAGGCGCGTCTTTTATTTCTGCTGAGGGAATATAAACATGTCCGTCCGACGCTCTGGATAATTGCAGCAGCGTGGCAAAGGCGTGGTGCGCGCCCTTTAAATCGGCGGCGGATATGATTATATCCTTTTCCGAGCAGCTTATTTCATAGCTTTCAGCCTTAAGCTGCTCGCTGGCCCTTACCCTGACAGGGAGGCCGTCCGCATCTGGCTGGATATTATGCATAGCGGCGAGATATTGCCTGAAGGTTGCCTGGCTTTGAAAAAAATCCCCGCTGATTGTGCCCAGTCTGAGCATGCCATTTCCCAGGCTTATGTTACGGGGCTGCGGAATTACTGAATATTCCATAGCTGTTCCTCCTATTATACAATACAATTAAAGCACAGGGGATTTTTACGGGAATGCTATGCCCGCTTTGCTGCGCGGTTCCGGCAAAGCGCCGGCTATATCCTGATTCGCTTCTTTCGGCCGTCAACGGGTATTTTATGTAAAAATCTTTTCCCGCGAAGAAGGCGTTTTTTTGGCTCATATAAGCGGCCGGACGCGGAAATACCGGAGTATTTTAAGGACGGCTGCGCGGCAAAAAGGCAAATCACTCCTTTTGAGGCGCGTTACTTTCTGATTGCATTGTCTAATTTAATTTTTGGGCATTATAGCATATACGGGGTGGAAATTCAATACTGTAAATAAAATAATTTTACTTTCTTGAACGCTGTATAAAAGCAGATAGGACATAAAACATTTTTCAACATAAATAGCGTTATAAATAGTGTTTAGTTAGTACATACAAAACGGTTGGTTTTCAGCCCTGCGGAGGCTGCGTCCGCTCTATGTACGCCCGGCGCATGCCGTTTCCTGCCTTTTGGGGACGCTATTCATTACATTTTTGACGCTTCGGCCTCATCCGGGAAAATTGGCCTGCTTTCAAAGCAGACGAGAAAGGAGGGGAGAACGGCAACTGCGGATAACGCAGAAAACAGGCCGATTTTCCCGGATGAGGCGCGTTATCCCTTGTGCGCTAAAGCTAACATACTGAAAAAGCAAGGCACATTTATTAAGATACTTAATAAAGCGGGAAGGTCTAAATCAGATAACAAAATAAAAAGCCTCCGCCCATGTCGTTTGACGGGGCAGAGGCTTCTAGAATTTTGAATATTAAGCAGTGACGGATTAATACATTCCGCCCATTCCGCCCTGAGGCGCGGGAGCCGCCGGTTCAGGCGCGGGGATATCTGCAACCAGGCACTCGGTTGTAAGCATTACGCTGGAAACGCTGGCGGCGTTCTGAAGGGCGCTGCGGCTTACCTTGGTCGGGTCGATTATGCCCTTGGCTACCATATCGCAGTACTCGCCTTTCTTGGCATCGTAGCCAAAGCCTACGCTGCCGTTATTTATAACCTTATCCACAACAACCGCACCGTCTACGCCGGCGTTAGCCGCAATCTGACGGATGGGCTCTTCCAGAGCGCGGGCAATAATGAGCGCGCCGGTCTTTTCATCGCCGGAGAGGGTTTCGGCATGAGCGCGTACAGCCTTTATAGCGCTGATAAAGGAGGTGCCGCCGCCGGGAACAATTCCTTCTTCAACCGCCGCGCGGGTGGCTGCAAGGGCGTCCTCTATGCGCAGCTTGCGCTCTTTCATTTCCACTTCGGTAGCGGCGCCTACGTTGATAACCGCTACGCCGCCGGCCAGTTTGGCAAGGCGCTCCTGAAGTTTTTCACGGTCATAGTCGCTGGTGGTCTCTTCAATCTGAGCCTTAATGGAGTTGACGCGGGCTTTGATTTCCTCGCTGCTTCCTGCGCCTTCCACGATGGTGGTGTTGTCCTTATCTACCTTTACCTGACGGGCGGTGCCCAGCATGTCCATAGTGGCTTCCTTAAGCTCAAGGCCGATTTCCTCTGAGATTACCTGGCCGCCGGTCAGGATGGCTATATCCTGGAGCATGGCCTTTCTGCGGTCGCCGAAGCCGGGAGCCTTAACAGCCACGCAGGTGAAGGTGCCGCGGATTTTATTTACTACCAATGTAGCCAGGGCTTCGCCCTCAACCTCTTCAGCTATAATAAGCAGCTTGCGGCCTGCTTGTACAACCTGCTCAAGGATGGGCAGAATCTCCTGAATATTGCTTATCTTTTTATCGGTTATAAGGATAAGGGGATTATCCAGAATCGCTTCCATCTTATCGGTATCAGTTACCATATAGGCCGAAGCATAGCCGCGGTCAAACTGCATGCCCTCTACTATGGAGAGGTCGGTTTTCATGGTCTTGGATTCTTCAACAGTGATGACGCCGTCTTTGCCTACCTTTTCCATAGCGTCGGCTATTAATTCGCCGATAGCGTCGTCGCTGGCCGAAATGGCGGCAACCTGAGAAATAGCCGTCTTGCTCTCAATGGGCTTGGAAATGCTCTTTAAGCTGTCCACAGCCACGTCTACGGCAGACATAATGCCGTTGCGCAGCACCATGGGATTGGCGCCGGCCGCTATGTTCTTAACGCCCTCGTGGAAGATGGCCTGAGCCAGCACGGCGGCAGTGGTGGTGCCGTCTCCCGCGACGTCATTTGTCTTAACCGAAACTTCTTTAACCAGCTGGGCGCCCATATTCTCAAAGGGATCTTCCAGCTCTATTTCCTTAGCGATGGTAACACCGTCGTTATTGATAAGAGGAGAGCCGTATTTCTTATCAAGAACTACGTTGCGGCCCTTAGGCCCTAAGGTTATTTTGACGGTATCCGCCAGTACGTTTACGCCCTTTTCCAGGCTGCGGCGAGCCTCCTCGCCATATTTAAACTGCTTTGCCATGATAAATCACTCCTTAAAATTATTCTACAACAGCCAGAATGTCGCTCTGACGGATAACGATATATTCGGTTCCGTCCAGCTTAACCTCGTTGCCGGCATATTTGCTGTAAAGCACTTTGTCGCCCACTTTAACCTGCATAACTATCTCTTTGCCGTCCACGTTTCCGCCGGGGCCGATGGCTATAACTTCGGCCATCTGGGGCTTTTCCTTTGCCGCGCCGGGCAGCACGATGCCGCTCTTGGTGGTTTCTTCGCTGTCTATGCTCTTAATAACTACTCTGTCAAACAACGGTCTTATCTTCATATTGATAATTCCCTCCTTTATATTTAGCACTCTTAAGCTTCGAGTGCTAACAAGCTTATAATATGCACATTGCCTTTTATTAGCAAACCGAACCTGAAGCTGTTTTTAACGATTAAATCTGATTATTCCAAAATATCTCTCGAAATCTTTAAAAAGCTAGGTTTTACACGCAAAATCTATTATACCCGTTCACAGCGGTTGCTAAACTGCGGAATATGCTGTAAAATAAATAAAATTAGATTTTATTTAAGAAAGAGGCGCAGGCAAATGAATAAATGGGACGCGCGGTTCATGGAAATGGCTGAGATGGTGGGGAGCTGGTCAAGCTGTTACCGCAGCGGCAGGAATATAGGCGCGGTTATCGTGAGGGATAAACGCATTCTTACCACGGGCTATAACGGCGCGCCGGCCGGACTGCTTTCATGCGCGGAGAGGGGAGAATGCCTGCGGGATAAATTAGGCATACCTTCAGGCACCCGGCATGAGCTGTGCTATGCCATACACGCTGAGCAAAACGCGCTTATTCAAGCCGCTAAACTGGGTGTAAGCGTTGAGGGCGCCACTCTTTACTGCACTCACCAGCCCTGCACCATATGCACCAAGCTTATTATAAATGCAGGCATAGCGAGAATAGTATATAAATATCCCTATCCTGATGAATTTGCGCAGGAATTGCTTAACCAGACTGATATACAGGTAGATGTGTTTTCAGAGCTTTGATGAATTAGGGGCTGTTTATAGCAGAGCGTCAATACCCGGCTGGTAAGTCTGATTGCGGAGGCAAAAACTAATTAATAGTTCATAAGAAATGCTATATTTAATAATTAGGAGAAAGCGGTGTTATGGATACAAGAGAAATGGTAGAACAAAAAATTCGAGAGGTTGATGAGCAGAAGTATAATGAAAGGATTGATATTCTGGAAGAACATCTGCAAGTTATAAAAGACCACATAAAGCGGACAAATAAAGAATATGGATATGACAGATGCGGTGCCGAAGATTTAATGTTCAACTATAAAATTGCTGATACAGAAAAAGCGCTGCAAGACAAAATAGAAGAAATCCGATTGGAGCTTATAAATGAAATGCAGCGGGAAATCACAGATGAAGAATATGAAGAAGAAAAAGATTTACTTATTTAGAATTATAATTGATTTGAAATAGTTTGAATCTGATTGCAGAATATGACAATGCAAACGGGTAAATTCCGCTGGCTGGAAGGCTGGTTTTTACGGCGGCGGATAAATTAAAGGGGGCGGGGGCGGCTCTTGGACAGGCTGAAGCCTG
>ULRR01006479.1_pt1 | contig 21488 bp, 19 predicted proteins | sample 1955651 | NCBI WGS metagenome assembly ULRR01 (sample SAMEA4835688, study PRJEB28245) | human gut metagenome | biome: gut microbiome; material: fecal sample | place: Denmark | collected 2008
TTTTTTCGATATAATCAACCGAACACGGCGTAAAGATATAGGCGAATTTACCATAAGAAAATCAGAGACAGTAACAATTAAATTTACGAAAGAGCAAGAACACCTATACAATTCGATTATGAGCGTTCAGGCGAAAATTTTGCGGCGTCTGCATAGTGACATAAATTTACGCTTTCTAATGTGTGGGATAATGAGACAGGCTGCTAGCTGTATTAATGGGCTTGTTCCGTTCTTGAATGACATTCTCAAGAGACATTTTGACGAACTTGACGGTTTGTTTGCCGAATATTCGGATGTTGCCGATTTTGAGGGAAACGACAATTTTTTTGATTCCCTTGATATAAAGCAGGAAGTCGAAGAAATTTTAAGGCTTGCTGAGTTGTTGCCGCCCAAGGATCCGAAGGTGGACAAACTGATTGAAGTGCTGTCGGAGAAGGGGAAGTCGCCCCAAAACAAGGTTATGGTCTTCAGCAGCTTTAGGCATACGCTGAAGTACTTAAACGGGATTTTGGAGGAGAGAGGTTTTCGCGTCGGTATGATACACGGAGATATCCCTGACGACGAAAGAGTGACTTTGCGCGACCGCTTCAAGCTGCCTCGGGAGGATAAAAATGCCTTTGATGTTCTGCTGTTTTCCGAAGTCGGTTGTGAGGGCTTGGACTATCAGTTCTGCGATTGTATGGTCAATTATGATTTGCCGTGGAATCCTATGCGAATCGAGCAGCGAATAGGAAGAATAGACCGTAACGGACAAAAAAGCGAAAGTGTGTCCATTGTCAATATGATTACCGAAGGCACCATTGACTATGACATTTATTATCGGTGTCTTGTGCGCATAGGGGTTTTCGAGGCGTCGATTGGCGATGGCGAGGAGATATTGGGTGAGATTACAAAGGAAATAAACAACATTGCGCAGCAGTATGTGCTAAATCCCGAGGAATCTCGAAAGAAATTGCAACAGTTAAGCGATAATGCTATACGTTTAGTGCAAGAACAGGAGCAATTGGAATCGGCGCAAGAGGCGTTTTTCGGGTTGGATCTTTCGCAGGGTAATTTCGCAAAAGAGGTTGAGGAAGCGTCAAACATTTATCTGGGAGCAGAGGCGATAGAGAATTTGGTGAGGAAATATTTGAGTCGTCGTCTGGATGGAATGGAACATATTGGAAGCATAGACAACAACGGCATTGCCCGCTTGCGTTTGTCGCGTGAAAATAAGGATTTGCTTTTGGAGGATTTCAAGAAGCTGCCTCAGCAAAAGACGATTGAAAATAAACGATGGAAAACCTATCTTGAATCGAGCGAGCAGTATTTGCTTTGCAATTTTGATGGTTACGAGGACGACAGTGAGCGTGACGCGGCGCTTTTATGTGCCACGCACCCCCTTGTCAAACAGGCGGCGGTTTTCTTCAAGGAGTGTAAAGTAGGTGTTATTGCGACTGAAGTTGCAGGCGATTTACAATTGCAAGGCGAGCACGAGTACATCATTTACGAGTGGCACTACAGAGGACTAAAAGACAGATTTGAATTGGTTCCCGTTGCTTCCTCTGAAATAGACGGACAAGAAATGATGAGATTGTTGTTTGACTCGCATGACTCGAGCGGAGATGGCTGCAACACGGATTTGGTGTATTTGGATGGGATCAGGAAACGTCACTATGCGGTATGGAAGGAAGCCAAGCAAAATTTCATTGAAGAAACGCAGGCAAAAATCAAGAGCAAAAAAGAGAGTTTGAAGCACAGCTATGAAACGCGCATAGAGACGTTGCAAGAGCAATTAAATACGGTCGCCAGCGATAGTATAGGACGTATGATAGCGTCTATGATAAGCAAAAGGCAAAGGGAATACGAAGCCAAGGTGAGAGAACTTGACGAAAAGCTTGAAAAGGTTGATATCACCTTCCGGGAAGTCGTTTGCGGCAAATTGACAGTCATGGAGGAGAGCGATGAATAATCAAGAAGTGATATTTGCGATAAAAAACAGAAGTCATGATTTGTCTAGCGTCGGTGTAGATGTCCTTAGTATAAGGGAAGTTGTAGACGGACTGAATCTAGATGACATTCAATGGTTGACGAAAACCTCGTTAGGTTGGCAGAAAGTCGCTGGTAACAGCGCTGGCACCAAAGAAATAGTTTCAAAACTGTATCAAAGAAACGCGCATTATCTGTCCGAGCTTTTGCAGAATGCCGAAGACGCCGAGGCGACGGAGGTTGAGTTTGCACTCAGGTCCGACAAACTGATTTTCCGACATAATGGCCGCAAATTATTCGACAAGTATGACTTAATCAGCATTATTCGAATAGGCAAGAGCACCAAGACCGATGATCCAACAAAAGTCGGGGAGCATGGGATAGGCTTCAAGGCCGTTTATGCATTTACCGATTCGCCGCGTGTATATTCTCGTGATTTTTGTTTTGAGATAAAAGAGATGCTGAGTTTCAGTTTAATATCGAAACCGGCAGACTATGACGATCGATATACTACATTTGAATTTCCGTTTGACTGTGAGGGAATGAACCCCGATGCGGTTTGTGGAAAAATAGAAAGGGAACTTCGTTCTTTCAGGGCAGAAGAGTTGCTGTTTTTGGAAAATATAAAATCCGTATCCTATACACTGCCTGAAGGAGAAATCGGCATACTGCAAATGCTGCCCGATAACAAGGCTAAAAATGCCGATGGTTCCGACTGGTCGATTGTGCATCTCTCTTCAACAATAGAAGAAAGTCGTACAGAACAGGATTCCTATTGGATTAAATTTTCGCGGTCATACAACACGGACACGAAAAAGCGGCAATTAGGCATTGCCTATAATGTAAAAAAGCAAGGCGAAAAGGCTTTTTCTTTTGAGTCTGTCAACGGACAGGTTTGTGTTATGTTCCCGGCAGATTCGGAGAAATCCAATTTGAAATTTCACATAAATGCCCCTTTTGCATCACAGGTCACGCGCGAAACGATAACAAAGGATGAGTATGGTAATGCATCTGCAGAAAATCAAGCCTTAATCAAATGTTTGGCGGGGTTGGCAGTCGATTCTATATCAATTATGCGCGACGCAGGTTTGCTTAACGAGACTTTTTATGCATTGATACCGATTGGCTCTGACGAGGTGGATAAAGTATATGCTGACATCGCGTCGTCGCTGTATAATGTTTTTCTTACGGAAGAAGTTTACCTTACGCTTGACGGACAATATGTTGGCAAAGAAAAAGCTTTGAGTTCCAATGAGGAAACGAGGAAGTGGTTTGGAATAAGTGATATTCAAAAGTTGACCGACAGGGAAGGTATTGCATTTCTGAAGAATCCGCTTGGGCGAGGAATAACAGTCATAAGGCAACTAGGGGTAGAAGAATTTAACAGTCAAGAAATATTCAGGTCGCTGTGTAATGCCGAGACTGAAAAGGTCGATGCTTTTTTCAGTGGTAGAACGAACGAATGGTACAAGGGAGTGTATGCATTTTTAAGTGCATTTTCCAACAATTATAATGGTGAATTGAGAGAGGCGAAAATTGTAAGGGCCTCCACCAACCAAATGGTTCGTCCAAGAGATGCTCGATTTGAAACAAAAGAATTAAAGATGCCTCGCGAGTTATATGTGGTCAATCGTGCGGTTTTTGGGGCAGAAGGGGATGCTTCTTGGAAATTTTTGCACTCAATCGGCGTAGAAACAATAACGGAAAAGGAAGTGCAAGAATTAAGAGAAGAAAAAAAATTGAAGAAAGTTAAGGCTGAAATTCAAGAATTAATAGATGCGCATGACCCTGTTTCGGCAGCAAGAAGAGTCTTGACATATTTGCGTTCGGATAATGTTCACAATCATTATTATGATTTTAGTGATATCAGTTTTGTTTACACGACAGATAAAAAATTTGCAATGCCAAGAGAATGTTATCTTGACGCACCGTATTTTGATACTGGTTTTGCACGTGCGGAAAGCATTCATAGAAGACACGGAATTAACGCATGTTATAAAAAATCGTTGACAGAAATTGAACTGTCGGAGTTTATTGATTTACTTAAAAAACTTGACGTATTTCATAGATTCTACATAGTCGCAATGCCCATAACTAATAATAAAGATTACTACCACATGTACTATACGTTTGAAAGGAGAACAATTCATGAGGAATCTGACTGGGGAATAGAAAATTTGGATTCTTACCTTGCGCTTCACGACAAATCAATAAATTTACAGATATGGCAAACGATAATGTCGGAACGAAAGATGAAATATGTGGAAGAACAGGAGGGATTAAAAAAGAATCGCGCGATTGCCTTTTTAAAATGTCAAAAGAATGAAAATGGCTATACAACTGGCAAGTCTCAACTTACATTAAAATTGTGGGAAAGTGCTTGGTTGCCCACTACTGACGGTAAATTTAAACGACCTTGTGATGTGGAGAAAGATGAGTTCGATAGGGATTTCGTTGTCGACAACGATTCGCCATTTGTTGAGGCAATTGAACTTTTTAAAAAAGAAGAGGAAAGAGCCCTTGAGAATGAACGTAATCGTTGGGTGGAAGAAGCGGAGTATAAGTCTCGTACTGAAGCCGCAAAGCAGTTGGGATTCTCTAGTTACGAAGAAGCGGAGCGCGCACGAGAGAAAGCTAAAAAATATGACGAGTACGAAAAGTTGGGGTTATTGCCCGACCAAAAGAGGAAAACCAATTTTGCCGTGAAACCCAGTGGAGGGGAGCGGCGTTCGAACAAAATCAAAAGTGAAACAGAATCTGCTTCCCCAAAGAAGTATGAATATGTTCAATCATCAACACGAATACTCGAAAGTGGCATTAAATCTGATATCAAAACAAATTTGAGAGAATATTACACCAATGATGATGAACAACTTGTTTGTCAAGTATGCCATGAGGAAATGCCTTTTAAAAAGAAAAATGGAGAATATTATTTTGAAGCCATTGAGCTCGACAAATCAAAGGGGAAAAGATATTTCAAAGAAACACCTTATCATTATTTAGCGTGTTGTCCAACTTGTGCTGCGATGTTTGACGAGTATATATCACATTCTAAAAATAGCGGAGAAGTAGATAGAATTATAAGTGCGATAAAAAATCATGAAATGATGGTTGACAATGATGGAAATGAAAGCATTATGATTACATTAGCTGGCAGAGATTATGAATTGAAATTTGTACAAAAACACATTGAGGATATAAGAAGTTCAATGACAGAAATTGATTAATTAGGTTTTGATTTTAAAGAGCGCGAAGACAACTCCGCGCTCTTTAATTTTCAAGGATTGTCGAAGTGGAATTTCGAGTCGAGTTTGTCGACGGCTTGCTTGAAGTAGGAGCGGTCTACGCTGTTGTAGGTGCGGATTGTCGTCGTGACGTCTTTGTGGCCGAGCAACATCTGGATGACCTTCGGGTTTTCGCGCGACTCAAAGAGCATGCTTGAATAGGTGTGCCGCAAGGAGTGGAAGTGGAGCTTGTACGGCGCCAATCCGTTCTGACTCATAAGACGTTGGAATATCGTCTTCGTACCGGTGTATGTACGCAATTCTCCATCGTTGTTGGCAAAAACCAAGTCGTTCGGACCGATAAACGACTTGCCGGTCGTGCGCTGTTGCACCCAACGGGATTTCTTCCATTCGAGCAGAGTGGTTTTCAGTATGTTGGGCATAGGCACTTCGCGCACGCTTGCCGCCGTTTTGGTATCCGAGATTACGGTGCGGTGGTCTACGATTTTGCCTTCCGAGTTGCGTACGGGCAATTCGGTGACGGCGGAGTCGATGGAGATGATGCCGTTGTCGAAATCCACGTTTTTCCATTTCAGCGCAAGCGCTTCGCCGATGCGCAATCCCGCAAACATCTGCACCATACACAGCGCCTTCATGAAGTCGTTTTTCGAGATGACTTCGAGGAAATACTCGCGGATTTCAATCGGGATTGCCTTGTAGGTTTCCTGTTTGCGTTCCTTGTGCTCGGGCGTGGATTTGACAATGCATTCCGATACGGGATTGTCGTTGATGAACCGATTTGCCTTCGCGTAGGCGAAAAACTGATTGAGCAGGAATTTGACTTTGCGCACATACGCCAGCGAGTATCCCGCGACCAACATTTTGTTCAACACGCCCTGAATGATGTTCGGAGTGATCTGCGCGAGTTTGAGCTCGCCTATGTGAGGGTAGACGTGAAGTTTCGCAAGCATTTCCGCGGTTTCGAAAGTGCGGGGGCTAACGTTCGCCTGTTTGAATGTCACAAGCCAGTCGTGTATCAATGTCCGCAAATCGTCGTTGATGACGGAAGCGTGACCGCCGTTGAGTTTTTCGCCCAGCGCGGCGGTCATCTTCATCGCAACTTCGGAGCGCGTCCAGCCGTAAAAGATTTTGCGCACGCGTTTTCCGTCGCTGTCGTATCCGAGAGATACTACGGCACACCACCGTCCGTCGTTCCGTTGATAGACAGAACCCTCGTTTTTCCCGCGACGGACGGCCTTTTTCTTTTTCGTTTTAGATTTTGAGTTTGCCATAAGAATTCTCTCCTTTCAGATACTCCGTCATCTGCCAGGTGACGAATGCAAGTATGCTCACCACTTGTCTGTTGCCCGCTTTCACCACGGGGAAGCAACGCTTGTGCATAAGTCCTCGCACATTGTCACGTCCGAGTCCCGTGAGTTTCACGATGTCCTCGCAGTCAAGGAATGCTTTGCCGAATTGTTCGCTCAGCCGCCGTGCTTCCGCGGTGATGAGTTCTTCGATTCTGATGTCGTTCAAGTGACCGTTCCGTATATGTTCCGAAAGTCTGTTTTTCCGTCTTCTAACCGCACCGATTTGTGTACGTCGCCTCTTTTTCGAACCGTATTTCTTTTGCGCGCTTCCGTCATATATTGCTCCTCCTTTTTGCGTATTTGAAAGCGAACCGGTAAGCTTCTTACTTTGCGTGCGGCTTTGCCTTTTCGCCTTCGGTTGCAGTATAGAGCAGTCTGCCGCCCGTCCGCGAGAAACCTGCGGGTAAGTGACGGTAGGTAATTTAGTCACTTCGGGTAAGCTACGGGTAACCGACGGGTAAGTAAAGGGTAGGGTAAATTCGTTGTTCATAAGAAAATCTCCTTGTCTTTGGATTTGTCTTTCGACAACAAGGAGAAAATCGGGGGCGGCGAAGCGGTCAAGGTTAGAGCAAAAGACTTGCGTGGGAATATCGGTCGGTGCAGTCAAAAGCAAATCTTTTGCCCTTGACCCGCGCCAACACCCCCGATACCCACCTCCCCGAAAGACAAATATTGATTGTATTAATTTTATGAGGCAAAAATTAATGTTGTGGCATTGCAATTGTGCAGTTATTATGGTAGCATCTATAGGCTGGTTGAAAGTTGGTAATATAATTAGTTTGATGTCTCGTCTCTTTTGTATTTTGCTGTATCGGAGCCGTTGATTTTAACAACTTTCACGCCATATGGAGGAACATGGAGTACTATACACAGAGAAATGGTTTAAGAAAAGCAATTACAAAAACGTACTTGATCGATGATAACATGTATGGTGTACTTTTTGATTGCTGCACACGTTACAAAAAATATTTAGCGTGGAAATATCCAGTTGATTGTGCTGACGGCAGAGGAATATATTCTATAGACGATGATATGTTAAGAAGAGATTTAACATATGAGGTTCCTGGCTTGTATAGAGATGAATGTGGTAATATTGCTGTTCCTAAAAATGATGCATATGGATTTTTAGCCGAATATGATCGTTACTCAATCTTGGATTTTATTGAATTTGTGTCGGCAAATTGTAAGGATATCTCAAATGTGTACTACCATAAATATTTTGGGCATGAGGATCTTACATTCGCAGACACTAATGATATTAGGGCAGAATTTGAATCGGAGATTAATAATTTGTTTGTAAAGATTGGTCTGTTATATCAGTTCAATGAGCAGCATCAAATTATTCGCATTGAAGAATATGGCGTTTTGAATGATAAGATAGAGCGAAATGTCGATTTGATTCAGGAAGATGGTTTGAAAAAGTTGTTGCAAGAGGCCATTAATTTTCATTATGACAAAAATCCGGAGTCGTGGAGTTTGGCAGTTGAAAAACTATGGGATGCATTGGAGCGATTGAAAACTTATTATTCATCAGATAAAAAACAGTCTTCACAACAGTTAGTAGAAACAATGGCGAATGGTCAAACCGAGTTCGTTTCTTTGTTTGAAGATGAGTTTAAAAATTTAACGAGTATTGGAAATAAATTCAGAATAAGGCATCACGAAAACGGTGTGGTTGACATTAAGGATATCAAGCATTACGACTACTTTTTTAATAGATGCCTGTCTTTGGTATCGCTAGCAATAAAATACCTATAAAATAAATAACATGGCGGTAAAAGCAATGTCGGAAATAGTTGACTACATCAAAAACTATTTAAAGAATGACAAAACAGGTAGTGCAATAATGTTAGTTGGTGCATGGGAGAGTGGCAAGACTTATTTTTTGCAGCACGAACTGGTAGACGCACTAAAGGAAGAAAAGTTTGAGACTGCTGTTGTGTCTTTGTACGGGAAGCAAGCAATATCTGAAATAAATAAAAATCTTTATTTCGAATTGCGTATAAAAAAAGCTTTAAATAAATTCAAAAGAAGGAAGAAGTGCAATACTTCCGACAATAACTTGGAACCCAAAAAAAGTTCTGGCAAACCATCAGTAAACACGAAAGTTGGAGGATGGTTTAAAAAGAACGCTGCGGAAGTAGGGCGTACAGTATTTACTTTGGGCAAAACTATAGCAAGTGGTGTAGCTGGTTATTTTAATGTTCATGTCAAAATTTCAGGTGAAGATTTGTACCGATTATATAAATCAATCGACTTATCAAACAAGCTAATTGTTTTTGAGGATTTGGAACGCTCTGGGGTAGATGTTTTTGAAATTCTCGGTTATGTGAACAGCCTCGTCGAACAGGATGGGGCAAAGGTGTTATTGATTGCCAACGAGGACGAAATTATCAAACGCCTTTCGGGAAAAAGCGTATTGGATGACATAAAAAAGTCGGCTAATAATAGCGAAACAAAGACTGAAAGAGACGTCCCATATACCTTATTAACAAAGTATCGTGAGCAAAAGGAAAAAACGATCGGAGACACTATAGTTTATAAGCCAAACAAACCAGTAGCAATATCAAATATTCTTGCCTCTTTCAATAATAAGTATTTGGACAGGTGTTTAAATGAATTTTCATTGGAGGACGAGAGAGGTATTATCCATGAAATAATAAGAATAATGAATAAGTTAGAAAGCGATAACTTGAGAGCAATAATTTACGCTTGTCAAAAAACAACTGATCTTATAAACTATTGCGATGTCGAATTAAACTTAAATTATTTTAAAAGGATATTTTTAGGAATAGTAGCATTTTCTTTAAGATTGAAAAAGGATAATGCTTTGGTATGGACTTGTGGTTCCAAATCTCCAGCGGAATTGGGAACAGACAAGTTCCCATTATACGAGTTTTGTTACAACTACATAAAATCCCAAATGATTAGCGTATCCCAAATCGTTGAACATAGTGATGCGTTTTTAAAAGAAGAAGAGTTGAAACAAAAAAAGGCCGCGTGTTCAAATGTCTTTGATGAAATTTATGGCTTTCCAACAAATGAGCAAGCAAAATTGGAGGCAGCGGTTAAAGAAATCTATGAACTTTTAGTTAAAAATGATTCGGTGCCGCTTAATGTGTACGGGACATTAGCAAATTACTTAATTGCTGTAAAACCGATTGTAGATATACCGGAGATAATTGACAAATGTAAGGAGCAAATGCTTGCTAACATTTCAATGAGCGAAGTGGATGATGCACTTATATCAAATTTGACGTATCATGATGGTGTTCAACTGTGGGATGCGGACCAAATAGAAGAGTATAATATATATAAGCAGAATTTGTTGCGGGCTGCTACTGATAGGAAGAATGTTCGTTTAATAAGCGCTGTAACGCCTGATGATTGGGAAAGCATTATTAAAGATATTGATAACAATCTTGACAGATACATAGGAAGCGGATCGGTATTTGGACGGCTTAACATACCAAGTCTTCTGGGTTATTTAAAACAAACTGATGCTAATAAGTTGAATAATTTTAGAGGATGCGTGATGGCAATTTACCGACCAATTAATATCAAAGAATTTTTAAGATCTGATAGAGAAAATCTTATAATTTTGCGTGACGGAGTAAATGAAATTATAGATAACAAAAGTGCAAAGGACAAAGTATGCCTATTGCAGTTTGAGTGGCTGAGAAAAGAACTAGGACAAATAATTGATAAACTACAGTGACTTAAGCTTTTTATAAGAGTGTTAAATAAATTCGGTCAGTCTCTTGACAAGGGGGCTGGCTTTTGATATTATATGGGAAACATAACAAAACGGTGCGTTTTGTAATGGAGTAAAGTATGCGAGTGATGAGCGAGGATGTCCACGAAATGGTCGCGGAATACAATGTGGCATATCAGCGGGAGTTTGGCAGAGTAGGGATTTCTTGAATTGTGAACGCGCGGTGGGGTAAGGCTCGGTAGCAATTAGTCAACAGGACGTTTTGTCGGAAAATATGAGCGGGTGAGAGTTTGAGTCACACTAACGAACTACATACAGGGGGCAATGAAAGTGGAAATCGATATGCACAATCTTAAAGGAATAAAAATCGGGGATTGGGTGGAAAGCGCCTGTTTGAAGGGCTATTTCAAAGTCTATCAAATCAAACCTTGTTTTCGTGATGGGAAGGACAGCGGCTATTTATTGCTGTTGAAGAAAGCCTTGTCCCCACAAATGAAATTTTCTTTCTCAACGGAAAAATGTCATGTCGCATGGTGTGAAAAATTAAGCGAAAGTCAAGTGTGCGAGATAGAAGGATTGTTGGATGAAAATCCTACGAAGAAGAAAAAATTTGAAGAAATGCCGCCTATGTTTCCTTGCATTCAAAAGATGTTCTTCTTGGACATTGAGCAGGAACAAATCGACGAATTCAAAGAAAAGCTGAACGGACTGCCGCGCTATTTCACGGAAAAACAGTTTGATGACTTTGTCAAGAAAGAAGGTTTGATGAAACACATTAAAACCCTTTCGGATGACCCTAAAAACGCTGTTACGCTTACGATTTACTCGCAGGAATGGATTGTGGATTCGAATCGTAACATGCTGTTTTGCAACCCGCAAATTGGAAACATGTGGGGGAAGTTAGCCAAATTGGACGCGGAAGCGTGGAATGCCGCTGAGTAATTGGTAACCGAAAATGAGTAGGCTTCTGAATCAGGATACACTTGAACGAGTGGCGCAATACAACATCGATTACCAGAAGAGACACGGGAAGGCGCCGAGTTTCAGGCGGATTATGCACGCGGTGGGGCTCGGGTCGCTTGCGACGGTGCAGAGGTATGTCAAGGCGTTGGAGCGAGAGGGCAGACTGAACTGCGACACGGACGGAAAGATTGAGACCGTGCCTAATCTGGCGGGCAGTGAACCTACCGTGGTGCCGCTTCTCGGCGAGATTGCCTGCGGGGAGCCGAACTTCGCGGTGGAGAACATCGAGGGCAGTTACACTTTCCCGAAAGACCTATTCGGGAGCGGGGAGCTGTTTATGCTTCGCACCTTCGGCGACAGTATGAAAGACATCGGAATACAGAAGGGCGACCTAATCGTAGTGCGGCGGCAGAACAGCGCGGACGACGGTCAGGTGGTGGTCGCGTTGGTGGACGGAAACGCCACGCTGAAACGTATTTTCCACCGCGACGGCAAGATAATTCTGCACCCCGAAAACAAGCGTATGAAAGACATAGAACTCGACGAGTGCGACATTCAGGGCGTGCTGGTGAGCTGTATCAAGTTATACTGACTTTGCGACAAAACGGTAGTTTATTGTGCGTTTTGTGAGCGTAAAGTTGAGATTGAGAAATATATTGTTGACGATTATGTGAACGGTGAAGGAGGGATTATGGATTATGCAGGAAAGTTGGAAACCCGTGAGAAGGCGGTGCGTGAATTGCGGTAGCGAAGTGGTCGGATACAGGAACGAGAAGGACTGCGTCAAGCTCCGTTGCCCGAAGTGCGGGCTGGTTATGGTGAGCAAACGAATGAGCAGAAGGCGGGAGCGCATAGAGGTCATTGCTCCGCCCGGGGAGATAATAAGCAATTAGGTAGGAACGAATAAAACCGAATAGGGCGTAACGACGGAACGGGTCGGACGGTTGGAAAAGCACCGTGAAAAAGTAAATCCCGTTTCAGGTCATATTGCCGAGCAGTCGCGGGTTAAGCCGAGAAAACGAGAGGCCCCGACAGACGATTTCCAAACGGAAGTCTGTTTGTCGGGGCTTTTTGTATTTCTTCAAAAAAAATTTTCCAATGTGCAAAAACCTTGCATATTGACCTAATAACATTCAGCCATCAAAGGAAAGGAGGTGAGACAGATGAGAGCAAACGAACGCCGAATGCGGCTTATCGAAGAGCTGTGCGAACGCAAATTCGACACAATCGACAATCTGGCGTTCGAACTCGGCGTGTCGCGCAGAACGATTTGCTACGACATCGAGGAACTCTCCCTGTCTTATCCGATTTTCACGGCGAAGGGTACGGGCGGCGGCGTGTGGGTGCGCGACGGATACCGCCTCGGAAGAAGGTATCTCACCGAAAAGCAAAAGGAATTGCTCGAAAGGCTGTCCGCGGGGCTGACCGCGAAGGACGCCGAAGTCATGGAGTCGATACTTTCGCAATTCACGCTGGCGGGCGGAAAAAGGACGGCGGGCAAATGAAACTCGAGAAGGTGAGGGAAGATTTGCAGGAAATCCGTTACTACTACACCCACCGACGGATTTTCGACAAGGCAAGCGAGATACAGGTGCGGCACGAGGTCGTAGGCAAAGCGGAGAGATACAGCCGCATAGCCGAAAAGGCGCCGCCACTGTTGTTCGACTTCTATGTGTCGCTGTATGTGCTCGGCAGAACGCAGTCGTCGCTCGCGGAGGAGCGGAACTATTCACAGCAGTATGTAAAGGAAATCAATCACAAACTTTGCCTGTATTTCAAAGGCGAAATCGAAAAAAGAGGAGGAACGGAGATATGAACGACAGAGTGCCGGAATTCGTGGTCGGTGCGACCAACGTGTACAGGACGAGGGATTTCATCGTCAGGCAGAAAATCGGTATCCGCTACGACGGAGAGGAAAATAACGTCGTGTTCAGCGACGACACCTTTTTCAGGCGGACAGCCGAGCGGGACAGGGAGTACGAGATACTTTTCTGCCGTCGCAGGCACATAGACGGGAAGAGGCTTCCCACCACGATGTACGCGAGAGTGTACGTCGATTGAAAGACGGTAACGGACAAGAGGAAACGGCGGTCAAATCGTGCGGTACTTGCAAGTTAAGAGTGGCCACTCACCGCGGAATATCGCACGGAACGGAGTGTTCCAACAATGTCCGAAACCATAAACAACAACTTAATAGCTGTGCTATCGGCGCGACGGGCAAACGGCTTCGCTATCGGCAACACGGGCACACACAAAAAAATAACAGGAGGCAGATTTTGGCTACCGACAAAAACAGCAAGTACAACAAACGCCGCTGGTCCGTACCTTCCAAGAGAGCGAAGGGATATGCGGACGAGCGCAGGAGCAAGGTTCATCAGCACGGTCCCAAAGAGGGCAGGGAGCTGACGGACTACGAAGCGGGCATACGCTCGGGATATCTGCAATGCCAGACCGACCACGCCGGAATGTACAAGTACAAGAAGGCGCTCACGGAAGGCAAGAGCAAAGCGGAGGCGAAGGAATACTCGCAGAGGCGAGGCAAGTAAAAAAGGAGGACGAAAGATATGACGAATTCGAGAGGCGAACAGGTTTTCGTCGAAAGAGAACCCTATGAGAGGAACGGACGGAGATACTTCTCCTATTTCGTGAGCGGTACCATACGCGGCAAGGACGTGCGCGTTGCGGTCACCCCTCCCGACAAGGGCGGATATGCCGTGCTGGACATCGTGTTCGGCGAGGAAAACCGTGTGGCGCTGGTTGCGAAACCCTACGAAATCAAAGACGAAACGACGGGCAGAGTCGTCAGCGGCAACACCTACGCAGTGCGTTCGTGGGACGAGGACGGCGAGGTGTACGAGTGCACCGTGAAGCCCGCGAAACCGTCGGACAAGTCGCTGCTCAATATGCTCGTCAAGAGAGCGTAAAGCGACGAACGACAACTTTACAACTGCGGTTTGAGCATATCAAGCCGCAGTTTTGAAAAAACAACGGAGGTAAAAATGAACAACGAATTCTATGAACACAAGCGTTCCGACGCTGTCAAGTGGGTAATCGTTTTCGTGCTGATTGCGGTTTTGCTCGGCGGCATGGCGGCGGCTTTGATATTTGCCGTCCCGAGCGCCGGCGGGTCCGAGAAAGGCGGCAACGGCGACGGCTTGACGGACGTATCGGAAGCAACGGAAGGGGCAGTCACGCTTTCGGCGGGAATTGCCTTTACCGCATCAGACCCCGAGACCGGCGCGAAGTCGGTGTCGAAAACCATTACGGCAACCGTGTTGCCCGTTGACGCACCCGACAAATCCGTGGATTGGTCTCTCACTTGGTGCGTACCGCTCGAAGGCGAGGACATCGGCGACTATCTCTCCGTCACTCCTCAAAGCGACGGTGCGCTGACCGCAACCGTAACCGCATACAAAGGTTTCGAAGGCGCAAGCGCGTATGTCACCGCGACCACCCGTGTTGGCGGCTACACTGCGTCCTGCCTCGTGATGTTCGAGGGTACTCCCGAAACGCTGTCCTTTACATACGGCGGCGAGGAGCTGACCACCACGGACAGCGTGGTGCTGACTGCCGGCACGACCAACGAGATTGCTCTCAATCTCAGCAATACGCTCGGTGCGGTGGGCTCCAAGTTCGGCGACTTCGAGATTACCGCAATACGCGGACAGGGCAGGTTCGTCATGACGAAGGAGTATATCGTCAACGGCAGTATCGCTTCGACCGAGGAGATAGTATTCAACCTCGAAGAGGGTTCCTACACTTACACGCACGAAGTGACCAAGGAAAAGGAAACGCTCACGATTGCGCCCGAAAAGTTCCTCACCGCGACGGTTGAGGGCGACATACTCAAAGTCAATGCCATAAGCTCGGAGTCCTCTTACGTCAACGGCTATCCCCGCACGGGTTACCGCTTCACCTACAAGAGCCCTTACACCGACCCCCGTTCGGGCGGTATCCCCGACAACTGCCGTTGGTATGTGCTGGTCGAGGACAAGGTCAGCGGAGTGGAAGCATTGCTGTACATCGACATCGAGTCTACCGTCACGAGCGTTTCTCTTGCGCCGTCCTCGATTACCTTTTAAGGAGGGCGCGCTATGAAAACCGCAAAACAGACGGGTAAAACGGCAGTGAAAATCGTGGCGGTCATTTTAGCGGTCTTGGTTCTTGCGGGAGTCGTGGGCGTAATAGTCCGATTCACGGGCGGATTCACGAGCGATTTCAAAACATTCTATGTCACCGTCGACGGCAAAGACGTTATGTCCTCGGCGGGCGGGTTCGACGCAACTCCCGAAAAGCCCTTGAAGGTGGACGTGAAGTACGCTTTCAATTCTCTCGGCGGGGACATATCGGGTTACAGCGTAAAGGTTGTGCCGCACGCGGTCGAGGGTAAGGATTTCGATTTCACCCTCGACGGACAGGCGTACTCCTTTCAGGCGGAGACCAACCTGACGGGCGGCTTCGACATCGAATACGGCGAGGAGTCTTTCACCGTAACCCCGAAAGGCGGCATAGACGATGTGTTGAAAGGCGTGTATCCGAACAACGAAATCGGAGACTGCGAAGGCAAGGGATATGCCGATATGTATTCCCTCGTCATCACTTCTTATAACGGCGAAGCGAGCGTGACCGTTCACTTTTCCGCCTACGAGGAGGTGTGCGAGATAACGCTCGACAAGGAGGTGATTGTGTTTTGACGGAAACGACGGCTTACAAAGCGATGTTGCTTGTTGTCGTGTTCGTCATCGCGTTCGGCGTCGTCATTGTAGCGGCGCCGAAAGTCGCGTTTGCGGACAGCGGCACTTTGAATTACGACACCACCGACGTTATGGACGACCTCACCACCTCCACGGAGAGCGGGGAAGGGTTTGACATCAAGGACTATCCCTACAACGAGAACGGCACGGTACAGGTTATCAACTTTGTCGAGTATTGCTATTCGTACAAGGCGAACATGAGGGGCAACTACGGGCTTTACGTCTATATCTACAATCCGCAGGGGCTCAACCTCTCGACGAACGGCAAGAGCAACAAAATCCAGATGGCGGTGTCGTACGACGGAGACGGCAACCCGAACGATTACATGAAGTTCGACTTGCAGTTCTTGGACAAGTCGGACGAGAGCGACTACAAAAACCTGTTCTACAAATTCAAGGTGGTGGACAGGGAGATAAACGGCACGACTTTCGCCGAGCGCGTCAACAGCAACGAGCGCAGATACGATGTGTCGGGTATCGAGCTTCTGACTTACGGCGCGGGAAACGCAACGGAATATCCCGTGAACGGCACTTTCAAATTCACGGGGTACGCGCAGGGATACGGTCCGGACGCTTCGGCAAAGAGTACGCTCGCAAGCACCGTGGAGTATCTCGAAAGCGTGTCGCTCGACGTCAGGCACACCTTTTACCGCACCAAGACTTCCTCGAAAGGCGCGGGGTATCAGAACCAGCTCGACACGGTGTACTTCGCCGTGCCCAAGCGATTTTTCGATACCTACGGCAGACTGCAAAGGATAAAGGCGGAGTGGTACGAATACAAGACCAAGGACATCGTGGTGACGAGCAATCAGGATTTCTACAATCAGGCGGCGGCGTACGTCGGCAAATATATGGGCTACAACCGCGACTCGTCCGTGCTTTCACTCGGTCAACAGGCGGGCGACGGAGGCGGAGGAATGATGGTGGCAAAGTGGGGCTGGAACCTCGGCGACTATTATCTGCACCCCGCCTGCGAAACGCTTTACTACCTGTTCAAGGTGAACGACATCAGCGAGTACGACCCGTATGCGGACATAGTGTCGATAGGCGGCGTGGAGAGCAACGCGCTGTACGAGTACATAAAGAATTACGACAAGACCTTCGATAACGGCACGCTGCCCATTAAAGACGGCACGATAAGCGCGGATTTGTTCGAGAGCGACATCGACGACTACCGCAAGCTCGACACCGGTTACGGCAAAATTCAGCAAGGGTACAGCTACTACGACTTCGACGCCGACGTCGACTTGCAGAAGCTTTCGAGCTGGCAGGAGGGCAATCCGTCCTTTTGGGACAATTGGATGAACTGGGGACTCTGGGACACGATGTTCGGGAAAATACCCGAAGAGTCGAGCCGCGTCGTATCGCCCATATACACCTTGAAGGAAGAGGACTTGCAGGGCAGCGACGAGGAAATCGCGGAAAGGCTTCTCATAAACGCAGGCGATGTGGCCGCACTCAAAAGTTACTACCGCGACGCCGTTACGGTGAGCGGGATAGACGACGAGGAAAAGGTGGTCGTGCTGTTCAGGTTTGCCACCAGCGACTATTACTCGGCGGCGGTGGACATTATGGAACTCCGCACGATTCTGCCCGATAAACACACGGAAGGTCAGGCGTACAGGGCATGGGAGAGCGTGTTTTTCGACTTCGACATCATACAGCTCACATTCAATAAAGACGGCGTATACAAGGTCATTCCCGTGGTGTCCAGCCCCATCGACATTGTCAATGCGGTGACGCCTCCCGTGCAAATGCCGGACGACACTCCGTGGTGGAAAGTTCTGCTCGGTATTCTGCTCGGCATACTGCTCATCGTGTTGCTCGTTCCCTTGCTCCCTTGGATAGCGCGCGCAATCGTATGGATTGTCAGTCTGCCGTTCAGACTCGCCGCATACTGCAAGGCTCAAAGGAGCACCAAAAGGCAGAAGAAAAAGGAGAAACAAACAGAGTGAGAACAATAAAAACGGTAATAGCGGTTATATCGCTTATATTGCTTGCGGCACTCATCGGCTACCTCGTTTTTACGGGTAGCCGAGTGTCCGCGGAAGGGCAGATTTTGCCTGTCCTGAAAACGCTTGCGGAGGTGGCTTATGACAAGACGGCGTGCATTTGACATTTGCCTTACGGCACTTATCACTGCGGGGTTTATTCTGCTAGGCGCATTGGTCTTTCAGAAATCCTATCTTCGCATATCGGAATGTTTTTGCGACTTATTCGTGTCGGTAAAGTTCTATTTCTGCGAAATATTCGGTATCGAACGCTCCGTCGTGCCGACCGTTACGGAGCCCTCTTCCGTTATGAGTTTGAGCTTGTTTCTGCCCCTCGATTTCGACGGTTTCGTTGCTTCGGCGAAGGCGTTTTTCGCCTTGTTTTTCGACGGCGAAAATTTCAGGGAATGGTGCGCTCACGCGGGTGTTATTGCAGGCGGTTTCGGCAAAGTGATTGCAGTCGTTCTGCCTTGTATTCTGCTCCTCGCCGTTGCGGTGCGGGCGGTCTATTCCTCGCACAACACGAAGCACAACAAGGACACTTTGCCGCTTGCCGTTTTCAAGCGCGTTTCGGCGGTGACCTACCAACCGTTGAAAAGGGCGGTGACGGAGTATGCGACGTTTCTCCGCGAGCACAGATGGATTGCCGTGCTGTGGATTGCGATATGGGTTTTCAATCTCAATCTTGCAAGCATTGCGGTGAGCGCGCTCGCGTACTATTTCTTCTTCGCCGTGTCATTCGATTTCGGCACGCTTTATACGCAGGTGTGCAAACTCGTTGCGGACTTGCAGGTGATATTCGCCGATTTCCCGTGGTGGTGCGCCGCGCCTTTCCTGTGGGTGGTGTTCGACCGTTTTCGAAAGAGGATTGCGCTTATGCGGCTCCGTCATTTCGAGGCGCGCAACTGTGGGTTCATCAACGAGCTTCCCATAGTGTCGATGACTTGCGGAAGTATGGGCAGAAAGAAGACCACGATGATAACGGATATGGTGCTGTCGCAGGAAGTAATGTTCAGACAGCGGGCGTTCGAGATACTGCGCGACACGGACATGAAACTGCCGTATTTTCCGTGGATTGCTTTTGAGGACGAACTGCGCGCCTGTATGGAACACGGCACCGTGCATAACCTTGCCACCGTGAAAAAGTGGGTGGCATTGAAGCGCGACCGCTACACTAGGAATTGCAACGCCGATACACAGCTTTACGGTTACGATATAGCGCGCTACGGCGGGGAGTTCAACGACGCGCTCAAAGTCAGTGGACTGTTCGAGGTGTTGGAAACCTACGCGCTCGCCTATTTCGTGTACGTCATCGAGAGCAGTCTTATCGTGTCCAACTATTCCGTGCGCGAGGACAACGAAATTTCCTCGTCGGGCAACTTTCCGGTGTGGCGGACGGATTTCTTTCCCGAAGGCATCACGGAAGGCAGACACGCGCACATTCTCGATTTCGACGCGTTGCGGCTCGGCAAAAAGATGATTGAGAACAATCCGCACAGCGGCAGTTTTGAATTCGGCGTCGTGGCGATTACGGAAGTGGGCAAGGAGCGCGGCAACAATCTCGAACTCAAAGAGGTGAAGAAGGGCACGCGGGAGACCAATCAGAAGAACGACCTTTTCAATTCGTGGCTCAAAATGTGCCGTCACTCCGCGACCGTGGACAACTTCCCGTTCATCAAGGTGTTCACCGACGAACAGCGGCCAGAGAGTTGGGGTGCGGACGCGCGCGACCTTTGCGAAATCCTGCATATCGTGTCCGCGGGCGAGCAACGGCTTGCGCTTCCTTTCTACGTAATCGAGGACGCGCTTTCGCGTTGGCTGTTCGAGAGGTTCGTATCTCTTTACTACGACTTCCGCTTCCGTCGGGGCGATAACACTTTGCTCGTGCATATTCTGAAATCTTTCGTGGCGGTTTTGTGGCGGCGCAATCTCCGCATTTACAACCGCTTCGGGTATTCCGTGCTGAAAATCGAGAAGGAGCGCGGTACAATGGACGGCAGGACGGAGAAGAAACGCTACTACCTTATGAGCAAGAAGATTTACAGCAGACGGTTTTCCACCGACTGTTTTTCCGATTATTTCGACGATATGGCAAGGCAGGCGCCCGTGGGACTTGACGGCTACCTCGAATACGCGACGGAAAAGGCGAGCGTGGAAGAGCTCAAATCCCAGCACAGCTATTTCATCGATTCGCTGTACAGGGACGGGGAGAGCGGACAGGGAGGACGGAGCGTATGATATACCGCGAGAGCAAAGTCTATTTCGACGGCAGTCACTACATCGCGATTCCGCACACCAACCGTCCGCCGTCCAACCGCCGCAAACCCGTTGAGGAGTTAATTGAAGTCAGGCAAGAGCAGTCTGCCGAAACCGTCGCGCAATCGACTGAATCCGTCCGCGAAGAAGCGAAAGAAGTACGAACGGCAACCGCCGAGCCCGACTTTTCGGACGATGAAATTTTTGAGGAAGGGTGCGTGTATCTCACTCCCGAAACCGCGCCTTTCCCCTTTGCGTTTGACGATGAGCCGCAATCTGAAGAGCAGAACCCCGCAACCGTCCGAATGACGCGCAAAGACCTTTTCGAGCAGCTTTACGCGCAGACCGCCGACTTGCCACGCAAGGACCGAAAGGCCTCAATCCTTGCCGTCATGCTCCCGTATTTTCAAGACGAATTTGCGGCGAAGATGTTTGTCGAGGAGAATTTCAACCGCAAGATACGAAATCTTGTAGCTCGGAAAATCCGTCTTGCGAGAAAGGCCAATTTGCAGGAATTCAACTATTTCTGCACCTTTACCTACGATGACAAACTCCACGACGAGGTCGCTTTCCGCAAAAAACTCACGAATTGTCTGAGTCTGTTCAGCTCGCGCAAAAAATGGCGGTACATAGGTGTATGGGAGCGGTCGCCGGAGAAAAACCGATTGCATTTCCATGGGGTCTTCCATATCCCCGACGGCACAATGCCTGGTGAACTTGTGGAAGTGAACGATTACAGTTTCGGCACTCGTCAAAGACAGGTGACTTTGCAGAACACTTATTTCAACAAACGCTTCGGCAGGTCGGATTTCGAACTTATCGACGAGCAGCCTCGTAAAGCCGAGGCACTTGCCTATATCCTGAAATACATAGAAAAGACGGGCGAAAAGGTGGTGTATTCCAAGGGATTGTCGCAATTTTTCATATCCGACATTATGGAAGACGATGTGGTATGTCGTGTCGGAGTTGACGACAGAAAACTGTTGCTCTTCGACGATTTCGGGTGTTGGGATGAAGGGTGTTATGTAGGAAAGGTAAGCAAGGACGTCATAGAGCAGATGCGCCGTTGCAACTGACCGACAAAGCCGAACGGAAAGGGGAGCGCGACGGTGAAAGCGGGCGATTGCCCGAGCGGTTCAGCGGGCAACGCCGCTTCCGTCCGCACCTTTCCGACGGCGGTCGGCGTGCGGGCGTGTGCTTGTCCTGGCGGCGCGCAGCGACGCCACTTGTACAAAGACAAGCACACG
>ULRR01021086.1_pt1 | contig 21388 bp, 10 predicted proteins | sample 1955651 | NCBI WGS metagenome assembly ULRR01 (sample SAMEA4835688, study PRJEB28245) | human gut metagenome | biome: gut microbiome; material: fecal sample | place: Denmark | collected 2008
GGAATACATATCACAATTTGCGTAAACTACAACCAGCACATGGTGGAAGTGATCCCGGTAAGATTTCCACCTCCGGCGTCATGGAAAAGGATGTCAACCTGAGTATTGCAATGGCTCTTAAACAGCTGTTTGAAAACAGAGGCTTTACTGTTGTCATGACCAGAACCACCGACTGCGACCTCGCCCCGGATAATTCCAAGCATCCAAAGACAGATGATCTGACAAAGAGAACTGCCCTGATGTCTAAAAGCAATGTGGCAGTCAGCATCAGTATCCATCAAAACAGCTTTGAGGACAGTTCAAGCAGCGGTCCACAGGTATTCTATTATGAAGCCTCTGATGCAGGAAAAGAGCTCGCATCCTCTGTTCTTGGAGCTTTAAACACTTCTCTTTGTGTCGCAAAGCCACGAAGCATTAAGCCCAATAAAGAATACTTTATACTAAAAAAATCCACATCCCCGACCGTAATCGTAGAATGTGGATTCTTGAGTAATCCTGCTGAGACACTTCTTCTTACTGACAAAAACTATCAGGATGACCTGGCACATGCAATATATATCGGTGTTACAGACTATCTTGCGCAATCACCCTCTGGACATTTACAATAAACTGCTCTGCGATGTGATATAGTCTGGTTGTCTGGACACTTTCACCGCCATCAAGCTGCTTTTTTGTCTCATTATCTGACTCAGTATTCGATTTCATATCTGACATCTTAGACTCTTTTGCAGATATATCATGCTCCAGTGCCACATCTATGCGCACACGCTGTTCACCATCACTTATTCCTGCCTCAAACATAGTGATATTGTCTTCAAACAGCTTTTTAGTCTGCTCATCGTCTGTGACTATCATAGCAGATACTGAGTTTTCCTTTGCCTCAAAATATGCAGCTACCCTGCCGCATTTTTTATCCTCAAGGAATATGTCAACCAGTCCCTTTTTATCTTCACCTCTTACTATGCGAAGCTTCATACCTGTGACCCCGTCTGCAGTCTCTATTGGTACAATATAGTTTTCCTGTCTCGACATATTTGAAGCTATCCTTAGCTGACTGCATAATAGCTTCATCTGTCTGAGGTCTATTGAGCCTGTGTGCCTATCCTCTATAATCATCGAATCCATAACATGCTCTGCTGTATCAGCCAGCGTTTCCTGCGCCTGCGCAAGCTCCTTTGGATTTTTGACCGACTCAGAAAACCGTCTGAGAGTCTCATCCAAAAGAGCCCTTGCCGTAGCACTGTCTCCACGCTCCCAGAGATTTCTTACTGCCTCTGACGGATTTTTCATTAGCCGTGACGCAGCCATGAGGTTTACTGCGGTTGTTTTTACATCATATTTCTCCAGAAAAGCATATACGTTCTCAGGCACCGAAACTGCCTGATTGAACTGTCTTAGCTGTTCTGTGGCATATTGCTCTGACAGTGCGTTATCCTCGTTGGCCTCATATACAGCCTGCCTTAACTGCTCCGGAGTCATATCAAGCCAGCTGTCATACTGCACAAACTCCATTTTCTCAGGTGAAAGTGTATCAAGCACATCCCTTAGGCAGTTTGTATGATATGCGCTTTCTATCTGTGAGTCAATTTTAATGCCCCTGCTTACACTGTCCACTCCGGCAAAGGTATCGTCCACCTTATAGTCCATGGCACTCTTTCCTCGTACCCGGACCGCTGTAAGCAGATTTTTCATTGTAATATCTGCTCCCTGATTAACAAGTGAGCCTATCACAGCACCATCTGACTGCTCCACCTGTGAAATAAGCCTGTATATGCCTATATATGAGTCTCTTTCCTCCTCTGAGATTTCATTTTTCTTTTCAAGCTTCCAGAGAAACTCGCTGAATTTCTCATCCCTTTCGTCAGGATTTTCTGATTTTATCCGTCTGGCAGTGTCACTTATGTCACTCATGCTCATATCAAGCGGTGATATGCCTCTTTTTATCATCTCAATCGTCACCGCCGGTGTCATATCGCTGAATGCTCTCTGCACCTGCTCATCTACAGACTTTATCTGCTTTATATTGTCCTCTGTGATGTCGGTACTATTGTACGCAAGTATCCGCACAGCCCTGCGATTGCTTTCAGATGTATCTATCTGAAGTTCTTTAAGTATATCATCCACATTCTGAAATGCTTTTGACATACTATCTCCCATATCTGCCCGCGGTGATGTCATAAGAGTCTCATATCCTGAGGCTGCTGCTTCTAATGACTGCTTCATTGCTTTGCCTGCTGTATACAGCTCATACACAGTGTCATCAGCGGATTCCAGGGTCAGTACATACGCCGGCTGCTGCTTCATCTGATTGAAAATATCACAGACATTATTGTACATACGTACCCTATCATCAGATGCCTCTACACTGCTCTCACCAAACAGCGCTCCGTAGTATTTATTTTCCTGCTGCTTAAGCAGCTCCACTACACGTTCAATAGGCTCTGTGTCTATTGAAACTCCTTTTTTTATGAGTGAAAGGTTAGCTTCTGCTGTCATGGAAAGTCTCGCTTCCTCAAGCTTTCTTTGAGCTGTCACAAGCCTTGCTTCCCGGCTGTCTGTAATCGAATTATCCGCAGCTTTATTTGCTGAGGCTTGCGATGCTGCACTATCCTTGCCCCTTGCAGCTATAAGCTTTGACAGATTCTCTATCGTGACAGGTATGTTATCTGACTCTAATGTGACAATGTCATCTGCAGTCGCCTCACCTAATACATCACATGCTTTCTTTGCCATGTCAAATGTCAGGCCATCTTGTGACATAGTGGCTTCTGTAGCCTTTTTTCCCATTGCCAGTGCTTCTGTCACTGCCCTTGCATAAAAATCACTGCTCACATTTTCTTCTGCTGCGTTGATGCAGTCTACCTGATTCGCAAGCAGCACATTATCAGGTGTAACGGCTATATCTTCATCTATCAGCCATCTGCACTGATTCAGATTCTCATCACTACTGTCTATATGAGCTTCCTCTAATATCTGTTTAAGCTGTGGCTTAAGCTCCTCAAACAGCTCATCTGATATCTCCGTCATTTTGGTTTTCTGCCTGTAATCTTGTACCTGACTGCTGCTGTACGTAGCCTTGTATACATTGGAAACCGTCGGATTCATGTTATTTCTGACCAAATATGCCTTTGTCTCATTGGATATATTTGTAAGGCTCTTTGCCCGGTCTATGGCATCTGTACCTGCCTTTATATTGTCATCTGTAGCAGGAATATCATATGCTTTCATCTGATTGACAAGCATGGCCGCTTCAGTCTGGCTTCCCGTGATGTCTGTAAGCTGCTCCATGCTCAGATCATCTCCATATATGGATATATCTACACCTGCCTTTGCCAGCACTGCTTTTATCTTATCGGTCTCAGTGACAATGACATCGTAGCCGTCATCCTTTGCAGCTTTGTAATCATCACTCGTGGTAGTGCTTGCAGTGACAATCATATCATTTCGCCTGTTTTCTGAGGTCTGATTCATATCATTTAGCAGATTTTCTGCCATATCTGTGCCATTGTTGTTCCCGGCTTCGTTTTTCGCCTGTGGTCTTGCATATATCGTATCCGACATATCAACAGAATTTGACGAACCGACAACAGCCGCCTTTTTTGACATATTGTCACTGCTGTCTGTCTTTATGTAGTCTGACACACGCATACCCGCTGTCATGTCATTTATGGTTTTTGTGTCCGTATTTTTCGTATCTGTGCTTTTATTAATCAAATTCTCTATCTGCATATTTCCTGCTCCGTGCCCTGCATATATACCATCTCTGCAGCCTTTATTTATGGATATTTTTTTCTCATATGTGAGGGGGTGGTTCTGAATAGTTATCTTTTTATTATATATCGACATATAATACTCAAAAATAAAGACCGCGCCCTAAATTGGCGCGGTCCTTTACCCTGCTATTTACCGGTATATTAGTATTTAAATACAGCAACTCCGTAAGGCGCAAGTGGATAAGCAAATGAAAATGGTCTGCCGTCACACTCTGATTTGACTGCCTTATAGTCCAGCTTCTTATATGACTGTTTTGCTGCCTTGCCTCTGCCCTTTGCAGCCTTCTTTACAGGCTCTTGTACCGTTTTGCCTGTAAACTTAGGATCCTCACTATCTAAAACAAGCTGATATGTCTTGCGCTTTGGCACTCCGACTCTGTAATCAGGTCTCTCTACCGGTGTGAAATTGATGACAAAGAGCATATTATTCTTGCCATCCTTGCTCTTTCTGATAAAGCTGAAGATGCTTCTGTCTGCATCGTTTGCATTTATCCATTCAAAGCCTTCCCAGCTTGAATCCAGCTCATACAGACAGCGGTTTCTCCTATAGAGGTGAAGCAGCTCCTTTACCCAGTTCTGGATCTTTTTATGCTCCGGATTCTCAAGCAGATACCAGTCGAGTTCTCTTTCCTCACTCCACTCCTGCTTCTGTGCAAACTCCTGTCCCATGAAAAGAAGCTTCTTTCCACAGTGTCCCATCATAAATGCATATCCTGCCATGAGGTTCTTGAATTTATCCCCTTCTAAGCCCGGCATTTTGTTGAGCATAGAACACTTCAGATGTACCACCTCATCATGTGACAGTACCAGAATATATTTCTCACTCTCATTATAGCTCATCGCAAATGTCATCTTGTTGTGGTTATTTTTACGGAAATATGGATCCAGCTTCATATAATCAAGGAAGTCATGCATCCATCCCATGTTCCATTTGTAGCTGAAGTTCAGTCCGTCTTCCTCTACCTTGCCTGTTACCTTTGGCCATGCGGTAGACTCTTCGGCTATCATTACAGTTCCGTGATTTCTTCCAAGTATGAGTGTATTGATATGCTTGAAAAACTCTACTGCCTCGAGGTTCTTATTTCCTCCAAACTTGTTTGGCACCCACTGTCCGTCGTTCTTTCCATAGTCAAGATAAAGCATTGACGCAACTGCATCCACACGGAGTCCGTCTACGTGGTAATTTTCTATCCACATAAGTGCACTTCCGATAAGGAAGTTCTTTACTTCATTCTTGCCGTAGTCAAATATCTTTGTGCCCCAGTCGGGATGCTCTCCCTTTCTTGGGTCTGCATACTCATATGTGGCTGTTCCGTCGAAATTGGCAAGTCCATGCGCATCCTTTGGGAAATGTGCAGGTACCCAGTCGAGGATTACTCCGATATTATTTTTATGGCACTGATCAACAAAGTATGCAAAATCCTCAGGCTCTCCATACCTCGATGTAGGTGCATAGTAGCCTGTCACCTGATATCCCCATGAGCCATCAAACGGATACTCTGAAATACCCATAAGCTCAATATGTGTATATCCCATAGTTTTTACATATGATATGAGTGATTTTGCAAGCTCCCTGTATGTATAAAAACCCTCATCATCCCTGCCCGGATGTCTCATCCATGAGCCCGGATGGCACTCATATATAGCCATAGGTGAAGAATATACATCAGCATCTGACTTTGCTGCTCTCTTATCCATCCACTCTTTGTCAGTCCATGTGAAGTGCTCGATATCTGTGATGATTGACGCTGTTCCCGGACGAAGCTCTGCGTAGTTTGCGTATGGATCCGCCTTGTACAGCTTATCACCCTGTTCAGTGACTATAATAAACTTATACATCTGACCCTTTTGCGCTCCCGGTACAAAAAGCTCATACACTCCCATGGTTTCCGGCTCTACACGCTTCATCTCATGACTGGTCTCATTCCAGTCGTTAAACTCACCAAACACGTATACTTCCCTCGCATGTGGCGCCCAGACGTCAAAGCACACTCCTTTTTTTCCTTTACGCTCAGCTAAGTGAGCACCCATCTTCTTGTAGATATCATAGTGTGTTGCCTGACCAAACAGGTAACAATCCATTGCTGTAAAATTACACATATATATACCCCCCATAAGTATTTATTTTTCCCTGAAATGATCCTCTTTGAGTACAATTCGGTCATCATCTGTATATCGCCTGGCTGTCAGAATACTTATAGCCTTCTTAAGTCCGCTGTGAGCCTCCCTGTCTATGGCCTCGTCAATTATATCCTTGACCTCTGTCAGAGTGGTAGCCTGGTCTATCCTCTCAATATTGCTGATTCTGTTATGCAATGCCAGAATAGCCATCTCATCTATCTTGTACCCAAGCTCTGCAGAGTACGATTTGGCAAACAATACGAGTTCATCATTTGTAAAAATAGGGACCGATATCTTTTCCGTGAACTTGGATGCAAAGCCCTCATCCATTGAGAGAGCCTTCTTTATACCCTTTGATGTATCCTCAAGTATATAGAGTGTTCCTGTAATATCATGCTCCATCAAAAATGATAGCTGGGCAGCTATGCTGCGGTCGATATCACCGGCTCTTTCTATGATGAGACAGCCTCCTGTTATCTTTCTGACTACCTGCTGCACATCCTTTTTATTGAGTGCGGCAGCATCAATCTTGCCCATCTTTCCTGTAAGCTGTTCACCATCTTTTTGTAATACCTTTATAAAGCTTGTAGCAAGCATTGTCTTTCCGCAACCCTGCTCTCCCTGTATAATGAGATTGCCTGTGGATGCGTTTTCTTTCCTGTTGAAATGATCAAGCACTGCATTATATGCCTTGCAGATCTGATCCTCCATACCCTTTACCGGTATGAAATATGAAAAAATAGCTTTCTGTTCGCTTGTAAGCTCTTTTATATGTTTTGTTTCTTTCAATTTCGAGTCATCTTCTTCGCTGTCTAAATCCTCCGGCAATGAAATATCCGGCATTTTTCTTGTCTTAGCCATATCCAGCTTCTTCTCCAGTCCCAGATTCTTTGCTGTCATCTTGGCTATTTCCTGCTCGATAAATGATGTCACATGATCAAAATCTCTCTTCTCAGAAACGTTTTCTTCCTCCTGTGAAGCCTCTTCATCTGATGTATCATCATCGACATTTAACATATCATCTGTTATTTCAGGCATCATGGTAGTCGGCTGCGTGAGTATCTCGTCTTTCTCAGACTCCTGCACTTCGTCTATAGCTTCTTCCGGTGCTTCCTGTGGCTCCTGCACTTCGTCTATAGCTTCTTCCGGTGTTTCCTGCGGCTCCTGTACTTCATCCACAGTCTCATCTGCATAAAGCTCCTGCATATCCGGTTTCTGCTCTTCTTCAGGCTCCTTCACGGCAGCTTTCTGCTCTATAATATCAACCGGGACCTTCAAATACTCCTCCTCAAGAAGTTCCTTCGGAGTGACACCTGCATCCAGCTTTGGAATGACATCATTTAGTCTCTCCATGATGTCTCCTGCCTCCTGAAGTGCTCTTGCCTTAGCTGACTCAAGTTTCTGCTGCTCAGCCTCTTTAAGTGCAATTTCAGCCGCATGTCTGGTCTTTTCCCATTCTTCAAGCACATCCTGTATAGACATCTGTCCTGTAATCTGATGCTCAAGCTGAGTCTTTTCACTCATGACCATAGACATCTGTCCGTCAGCGTCTTCACCCAAAAGCTCTTTGAAATTCAACTTAAGTGAACCATCTATCTCTTCATCTGTAGCGATATGCTCTGTCTCTTCCGGCTGCTGTACATACTCTTCCTGCTCCTTTTCGAGCTTGAGATAAGGAATATCCTCAACTATCTTTTTGATGGTATCCATCGTATCAGCAACTTCATTCTTGCCCTTGGCCTCCATGATCTGCTGCATACCCTTGGCAATCTCCTGCTGTAAATTTACAGTATTGAACTTCTCCTGATTTACAGTAATCTGCGGAATAGTTACGTCATCATGCACTATCTCTCCGCCCTTTACCATCTCCATGGCACCTATCTCAGTGACCTCAGCCTCATCCTTTATCTTAGCCGGCTTTTCCTTCTCTGCCTTGAATCGTCTGTACTTTTCCTCCTGAGCCTTGGTAAGTGGCTGATAAAGCATCTTAAGCTCCAGCGCACGCTCCACATATGGTCCGTCTCCGAACCACAGAATGAGCTCATCGCAGGCATCTATACACTTATCGGCTTTTCCGGCCTTGTGGTATAGATATGCAAGCTCATATGCCCACTCCTCAGTGTATTCTTCATCCTTGTACTCTTCAAGAATAGTGATAAGCTCATCAAATGAAGCCCCCTGCCCTTTTTTGATGGCATATCTTAATACATACTTCATATCATCATGAGGCGCTATCTCAACAAACTCATCATAATACTCTGTAGCAGCATCATAATCACCCATCTTGATGGCGACCTCAGCCAGTCTGTATATAATCATCCTGCCGATTGGTGAACGGTCATAGGCCATTAAAAGTATGTCCCTTGCATCCTGGTATCTTTCGGCCTTCTCGTAGATTTCGCCGATTTTAACGAGTGTATTTACATTTTTAATTTTGTTCCAATTTATGCTATCCGCAATCTCTGCTGCGCTCATATAGCCCTCCTCGGCGCTTAGGGCTTTTATCTGATCCAGCTTGAGATTGTATTCGTATTTATCCACTTATTTCACCTACTCGTATTTAAGCTTATTATTTTTTGTATCTACGCCTGTTGTCTTTGTATAATCCCTTGTGTCCTCAGGAAGCTTCTTTTTCCTGAGAGCATAATTAACAACTCTTTTCACAATATAGTATATCACAGCAAAGGTCGGAACACCAAGTAACATTCCAAGAAAACCAAACATTCCTCCGCCGATTAGTATGGCAAACATAACCCAGAAGGTCGAAAGACCGGTAGATGAGCCAAGTATCTTAGGCCCTATTATATTGCCATCCACCTGCTGCAGCACGACAATAAATATCAGAAGATAAAGCGCATGCCACGGACTCTGAATTACTACTATGAGTAACGATGGAATTGCACCGATAAACGGTCCGAATACCGGAATCACATTTGTGACGCCGATAATCACTGCAACGAGCACCGATGATGGAATCCTTAAAATCAGACATCCGAAATATGCAATCACACCTATAATCAGTGAATCTATAATCTTACCGCTTATGAAGCCTCCAAAAATCTCATTTGTCTTTCTGATCGTCTCAATGATGATATTGCCTGTCTTTGGCTTGCAGACAGCATATATTATCTTTTTGCTCTGTCCTGCGAGAGTCTCCTGAATACTCATCACATAGACCATCACGATTATTCCGATAATAAAATTAAATAAGCCTCTGACTACCGAAATCACACCGGTTGTAATCTGTGCAACATACTTCTGTGCCTCAGGAATCAGCTTTTCTGTGGCATAATCCTCAATGTAGTCGGTTGCATTCTGTAAACCTGTGCTCGCGAGCTCAGCAATTTTGCTGTCCCCGAAATTGCCGTTCTTTATCATGTTGATGAATGCCGCAACATCATTTGGCAGTGTCTTCATAAGTCCTGATATACTTGCTATGACAGAAGGCACAATAGCCGCAATGAGGAGCGAAATAATCGCTACAAGAATAATAACCGAGCCTGTGATTGCAAGAGCTCTTGAAACCTTTCGCAGCTTGCTTTCGCTTTTCATCTTTTTGGAAAGAAGCTTTTTAAAGCATCTTTCCAGCCACAGCATGACAGGATTCATCAGGTATGCAAGCACAAGTCCCATTATAATAGGCATTGCTGCCGCAAGCAGCTTGCTCCATATGCCTGCAAAGCCCTCAAATCTGTACAGTGCAAAGAAAAACAGTATACTGACTGCAAACGTGACAAATACCATGACACCTATTCTGATCAGATGTGGCCATTCCTCACGCCCCGGGTGCGAATTCTGCTTCGCGCCCTTATCTGCATTTATCTCAATGTTTGATTTTTTACCAGCTTTTCCGGTTTCTTCCATCGGATTAAACTCTCCTTATTTACGATTATAGTTGATGAGACATCCCTTTAATATTATCTCTCTTTCATCATCTGTGAGCTCACCCATCTTCAGTGTAAATGGCTTTAATTCACCATCCTTGACAACATATGCCTCAAACTCCGTCTTTGCATCCTCGATTTCCTTCTTGATTCCCGGAAGGAAGATATAGTCGAGGTTGTGGAACGGAAGCTCTCCCTCATCGATGATGAATGGAAGCATTCCCCAGTTGATAAGGTTTGAACGGTATCTCTTTGTGGCATACTCGTTTGCGATATTTGCCCAGCCTCCGAGTACCTTCTGGCAGCTGGCAGCCTGCTCTCTTGCTGAGCCGTCACCCGGCTTAACAGCAAAAATTGTGCTTCCGAAGCCCATATTCTCATGGCTTGCCTCAGGGAATTTTTTCTTTACTACTCCCATGATTTCAGCAACCTCAGGAACAGCCTTTCCTGCGCACTCACCACTCTCTATAGCCTTCTGGGCCTTCTGGATTTCCTTTGCTCTGCCTACATACTCAGGATCCTTTCTTGAAAGTGCGAACTCTGCAAGTCCAAGAGGGTTTGAACGATATGAAGATGTCTCTCCTGAAGGAATGAGCTCATCTGTTGTAGTAACAGGATCATGAATCTCTGAAACCACCTTAAGGAGCATATTCTCAGGAAGCGCGCTCATTGCCGGCCAGTCCTTGATGTTTGGTCCGAACTGGATTTCAACTGAAGGATCTGCCACTCCATGGCTGTCAAATACACGGTTCTCATATATAGTCTTGTCAAAGAAATATTTTGGCTTTGTAAAGTTGACATCAATATCCGCTGCTGATGTAAGGAAGCCCTTGTTTGCTGCTGTTGCAGCGATTGAACGTGCATCCATGAGTGCCACTGAGCTGATCTGTCCGTTCTGTACCTTAGAACCCTCTCTGTTAGGGAAGTTTCTTGTTGAATGACGGATAGAGAATGCGTTGTTGGCAGGTGTATCTCCTGCACCAAAGCAAGGTCCGCAGAAAGCAGTCTTTACGATTGCACCTGTCTCAAGAAGCTTTGCTACAGCTCCGTTTTTCACAAGCTCCATGTATATTGGAGTAGATGCCGGGTAAACACTCAGTGTAAACTCGTCTGCTCCGATTGAATGTCCGTTTAATATGTCAGCCGCATCGCAGATATTCTCAAATCCACCGCCTGCACAGCCTGCGATGATTCCCTGGTCTACATACAGTTTTCCGTCTCTTACCTTACTCTTTAAATCAAGCTTCACCTTGCCGTCAAAGCTTACCTCAGCTCTCTTCTCACAGTCATCGAGAATATCCATGAGGTTTGCATTGAGCTCATCGATAGTATAGGTATTGCTTGGGTGGAATGGCATAGCTATCATTGGGCGGATCTGGCTTAAATCAATCTCAATAAATCTGTCGTAGTAAGCCACCTCACCCGGATTAAGCTCCTTGTGGTCCTCAGCCCTACCGTGAATCTCAAAGAATTCCTTAACCTGGTCATCTGTTCTCCAGATAGAAGAAAGACATGTAGTCTCTGTTGTCATAACATCGACACCTATACGGAAGTCAACGCTCAGATTAGACACACCCGGTCCTACAAACTCCATAACTTTGTTCTTTACGAAGCCGTTTCCGAATACCTCTCCGATAATTGCAAGTGCGACATCCTGTGGTCCAACGCCCTTGATTGGCTCTCCTGTCAGGTAAATGCCTACTACCTCAGGCATATCAATATCATATGTCTGTTCAAGAAGCTGCTTAACAAGCTCAGGTCCACCCTCGCCGACTGCCATAGTACCAAGTGCACCATAACGTGTATGTGAATCAGAACCAAGTATCATTTTTCCGCCGCCGGCAAGCATCTCTCGTGCAAACTGATGGATAACTGCCTGATGAGGTGGTACATAGATTCCACCGTACTTCTTTGCACATGTGAGACCAAACATGTGGTCATCCTCATTGATTGTTCCACCAACTGCACAAAGGCTGTTGTGACAGTTTGTAAGTACATACGGGATAGGGAATTTCTCAAGTCCTGAAGCTCGTGCTGTCTGGATGATACCTACAAATGTGATATCATGCGATGTAAGCTTATCAAACTTAATCTGAAGCTTGTCCATATTGCCGGATGTATTGTGCTCCTTTAAAATACCGTAAGCAATTGTCTCCTGCTTAGCTGTCTGTTTATCGATGTCCATGCCGGTCTTGCTTTTGACAGCTGCCTGAGCATCCGGTCCATCAATTATTACTTCCTTACCGTTTAAAAGGTAAGCACCATTTTCATATAATTTCACTTATTCTACCTCCGTATGTGTATTTCAAAATTCTTTTATTTACTATTATATAATATTATAGGTAATTGTGGCAATAAATAAATCACCATCTACCTTAATTTCGAATTTTCCTCCCATCAAATGGGTCAGATTCTTTGCAATCGAAAGTCCAAGTCCACTTCCTTCAGTGGTTCTCGACCTCTCTCCCCTCACAAAACGCTCTGTCAAGTCTACATTTCCGTTGCTTACTATGTCAAGCTCGTTCTTAGACACATTCTTTATTGTAAAAACTGCCTTTTTATCTGCCTTTTCAAGCTCTACATACACTCTGGTATTTTCCAGTGCATATTTTGCGGCATTAGTATACAGATTTTCAATAGAGCGGTAAAGCTGACGCCCATCCGCATAGATAAATATCTGTTCTGATGGAATTTTTGTAACTATTGTCAGATTTCTCGACTCAAATCGCTCATTGAATTCACCTCCGGTCTGGTATAAAAGCTCAACCAGATCAAGCTTTTGCATATTGAGCTTCACATTTCCCGAGGTAATCTTTGATGTCTCTACCAAATCCTCTGTAAGCTGCTTTAAGCGCTGTGACTTTTCCTCCAGCACATGTATATAGTATTTGGCATTTTCATTTTCCAGATTTTCCCTCTTAAGCAGGTCAACATAGTTGACTATTGAAGTCAGAGGTGTCTTTATATCATGTGATACGTTTGTTATTAGGTCTGCCTTTAATTTTTCATTCTTAAGGTTCTCATTCACCGAGCTCATAAGACCCTGGCGTATATGGTTGACAGCCTCCGCCACCTTTTTCTGCTGCCCATGAAACTCATTGACATTGAGTGTAGTGTCAAGCGCTCCTTCCGAGATAGCTTCAAGTGCCTCCTGTATGCGCATTATCTCTTTGTTTTTTTGTGTATGGATATCCTTTTTCTCAATAACTCTTTTCAAAAGCTCATAGCCCTTGTACATCAGGCTGTGTGTGCAAAGTATATTGCCTTTTATCTTCCTTACAATGCTCTGGTATAAAATAATAAAAGCCATATCAAACAAAAAAGTAAATGTGCCGGCCGTCATAATGAGTGATGCATAGTCAAAATGCTGGTTTTTTACGCCTGAAATCACTTTTCCCATAAATACCATGAGCAGTGTAAATATCACTAGCATCACATCAGAGTATACCTTGTCAATCGGTAAATAGTATATTGTGTAATCATCCTCTGATTTTCTGCCGGCCACGTTTGCCATATATGCCAGGCTCACAAAGCTGCCTACCAGGCCCGCAAGCGATATTAGTGTATATATATCAATATTTTCATGCGCATCGTGCCTGAATGCATAGCCTGTGGCAAACACTCCTGTTACCATAAGTATCATGCATAGCTGATGTAAGACTATGACCGCTGCTTTTTTTCCTATCGTATACTGCTTCATTTGTTGTCCTCTATCTTATAGCCTACTCCCCAGACCACCTTCAGATAGCGTGGCTCCTTAGGATTTATCTCTATTTTTTCCCTGATATGTCTGATGTGCACAGCAACTGTATTGTCGGCGCCTATCGCCTCCTCGTTCCATATGCTCTCATATATTTCGTTTATTGAGTAGACCTTTCCCTTATTTTTAAGGAGTAAAAGCAGTATATTGTATTCAATCGGTGTGAGCTTTACCTCCTCACCATCCACAGTCACCTTTTTTAAATCATCATTTACCAAAAGACCTCCGGCCTCATAAACCTTGTCTCCGGCTGCATCATTGCTTGACAGAGTGGTATATCTGCGAAGCTGTGACTTTACCCTTGCCACAAGCTCAAGCGGATTAAAAGGCTTTGTGACATAATCATCAGCTCCCACATTGAGGCCTAAAATCTTGTCAGCATCCTCTGTCTTTGCCGATAGAATGATTATCGGCACCCTGCTTTCCTTTCGTATCTGCAAAGTGGCTCTTATTCCGTCGAGCTTTGGCATCATGACATCTATTATCATGAGGTCTATTTTTTTATTCTTCATAATTTCAACCGCCTGTATGCCGTCGTAAGCCTTCTCCACGTCGTAGCCCTCCTGCATCAGGTAAATCTCAATTGCCTCAACTATTTCCTTGTCGTCATCACAAACTAATATTGTCATATTATCCTCCTTCTATGAATTTTTAACAGAAACCTTCTCCTGCCGTTAGTCAGCTATATTTTATCAGATTATCCACTTTGTTTTTCTTAAAATCTGCTTAATATTACCCACTTTAAATATAAGCCAAAAAGCAGCCGTTCTGTTTTGAACTGCTGCTTTATATTACATAGGTGTATTTCATTTACCTTTATTTCCGGTGATGCTCTGCCACATTCTGTGGATACCGTCTGTGAGCTCCTTCCCCTCCTTTGTGTTGATAACAGGTGGATTGCCGGCTTTTCTGCTTATTGCCTTATAATCCTCATCAACAGACGATTTTGAGCCGGCAGCCTTGGCTTCATCCTTATCATTTCTATGATTTGATCCGACATCAGGTGTATCGTCTGCAAGCTTCACTTCACCCACTACACCATCTCCCAGGTCCTCGCCCTCAGCAAGTCCCAGTTTTCTGATATAATCCATATTTACCTTGATTTCAGTCTGTCTGTTTGCATAGATAGACTTCTCTTCATTGTCAATAGTACGCTCCTCTGCAGGTTTACCTGCATTTTTCTGACGTTCTATCTCCTTATTTCTGTCATCGATAATCTTAAGATACTTCTCCGTATCGGACAAATCCTGAAGCTGTCCCTTGAGCTCATACTGGTTAGTTTTAACTATCTTCTCCTGCTCTGCAATCTTATCCTTCATATTCTTGCACAGCTTTTCAAGTGACTCGTTGGTATCATTGATGATATCACGCACTCTTGAAAGCGCCTCATCCGTATAGATAACCGATGCTGCATACACATCCTCAGCCTTTCTGCTTGCATCCCAGACTATCTGATCCCCCTTCTTTCTGAACTCTCTCTCTGCGTGATTGCGACTCTGCTCAGTAAGCTCATACTCATCCTGCATTGCATATATACACTTATTCAGCTCAGCAAGTAAATCTATCATTTGCTGCTTGTTTATGATCACCCTGCTCGGCTCCGGCTTATACGGCTCCGCCTTTGAGAGCATGATATGAATTTCTCTTAGTACCTTTTCTGTTTTATCGTTCGCATTCATTTTCTATTTCCTCGGATTTAAATTAACATTATAACTATTCAGGGTGGTTCTGAATACTCACCACTTACCCATATTTTATATGAAAATCCGCTTCTCGTAAATAGCCAAATGAATAATAATAGCTACTGATTACAGCCCTTTATAATTAAATCAATCCCGCTGCCGCATTTCTCAGCTCATCTGCCGCATGCTTTATCTCGGCAGCCTGCTCTTCGCTCACATTTCCGGGCTTTGTCCTTGAAATAAGCTTCTTCACATACGAAAGCGATGATTTCACACTTTTTTTCTGTGCGCTGTCCATAGCCTTTCTTTTTTCCTTGTCAGCCATGACATTTTCCACCTGGCGCACAAGCGTATCAGCCTCACTTCTTGCATCAATATAAGCCTTTCTCTGTCCGTCTGTTGCCTCATACTCCTGCGCCTCACGGATAGCCTGCTCAATCTCAGAATCAGACAAATTTGAGCTTGCGGTAATCGTAATCTCCTGATGCTTTCCTGTGCCCAGGTCCTTTGCAGAAACCTGCACAATGCCGTTTGCATCTATATCAAACGTCACCTCTATCTGCGGCACACCTGCCGGAGCCGGCTTGATGCCCTTTAGCCTGAAGTTTCCAATCAGCTTATTGTCCCTTGCAAACTGCCTCTCACCCTGCAGTACCTTTATATCCACAGAGGTCTGGAAGCTTCCTGCAGTTGTAAAAATCTGGCTGTATCTCGTAGGAATAGTCGTATTTCTGTCAATAATTTTAGTTGAGACACCACCAACTGTCTCAATTCCGAGTGAAAGCGGTGTGACATCCATCAGTATAATCTCTGCCGCACTGCTGCCTGCGACAATTGCTCCACCGAGCTTGCCGCCCTGTACTGCTGCACCGAGTGCCACGCACTCGTCAGGATTTAGGTTGTGTGAAGGCTCTTTTCCTGTAATTCTTCTGACCTCCTCAACAACAGCCGGCACACGTGTCGAGCCTCCTACCAACAGCACCATTCCAAGCTCTGCTGCGGAAATACCCGCATCTGAAAGTGCCTGATTGACAGGAATAGCAGTTCTCTCCACCAGATCCTTTGTTATCTCATTAAACTCAGCCCTTGTGAGGTTCATCTCCATGTGGACCGGCTGTCCCTTTACAGTGGTGATAAATGGCAGGTTGATAGTGGTTGAGGATGATGATGAAAGCACCTTTTTTGCCTTCTCAGCCTCCTCCCTGACACGCTGCATAGCAGTATTATCCTTTCTCAGATCCACATTCTGCTGTCTGTAAAACTCTGTGACAAGATAATTCGTGATTCTCTCATCAAAATCATCTCCACCCAGATGATTATCACCGGCTGTGGCAAGCACCTCTATCAAATTGTCCCCTATTTCGATAACAGACACATCGAAGGTTCCTCCTCCGAGATCGTAGACAAGAATTTTCTGCTGCTGTCCATGGTCCAGTCCGTATGCGAGTGCCGCAGAGGTTGGCTCATTTATGATTCGAAGCACATTAAGCCCAGCAATCCTTCCTGCATCCTTAGTTGCCTGCCTTTGCGCATCCGAAAAATATGCAGGAACTGTGATTACGGCGTCTGTCACTGCCTCACCAATATAGTCCTCTGCATCCTTTTTCAGCTTTCTGAGAATCATAGAAGAAATCTCAGGAGCTGAATACAGCTTTCCGTCCACTTTTGCCCTGAAATCGCTTCCCATCTGTCTCTTTATTGAGAAAAATGTCCTGTCCACATTGACTGCTGCCTGCCTCTTTGCAGCCTCGCCAACCAGTCGCTCTCCATTCTTTGTAAAAGCCACTACAGACGGAGTTGTTCTCTGACCCTCGCTGTTAGTTATGACTACCGGCTGATTGTTCTCCAATACTGCCACACAGCTGTTTGTTGTTCCTAAATCTATACCTATAACCTTGCCCATTTTATGCCTCACTGTTTTTTTATTTAAGTCTCATAAATAATTGATTTTTTTGACTTACTATTTCATCCTAATACTACTTTAAGCTTGGAAAATTCACTCGTCAAGGCATGAGGCTGTTATTTCAGAGAATGTTTATACTTTTAATTTTTATATCACAACATAACAACAAAGGCACCGCCGAAGCAGTGCCTTTGTTGATTAGTTTATAGGTTGGATTAAATGATAATTGAGGATTGCTTATTCACTTACTTTCTTTTTGAGTAATCCGAGTAATCCACATGCAATGAAAGATCCGATTACTAATGCAACAAGATACATTAACGGATTTCCGATTGTAGGAACTACGAAGATTCCTCCGTGAGGTGCCATGAGTGTACATCCAAATGCCATTGAAAGTCCACCTGCCACTGCTGAACCGACTGCACATGCCGGAAGGACATGAAGCGGATCAGATGCTGCGAATGGGATTGCACCCTCTGTGATAAATGATAATCCCATGATAAAGTTCGTAGGTCCTGCCTTTCTCTCCTCTGCTGTGAACTTGTTCTTGAAGAAGATTGTTGCAAGAGCGATTGCGAGTGGTGGAACCATACCACCAATCATAACTGCTGCCATGATATTGTAGTTTCCGGCAGCGATTGAAGCTGTACCAAATACATAAGCGGCTTTGTTTACAGGGCCACCCATATCTATTGCCATCATTCCTCCGAGAAGTACTCCGAGAACTACTGCGCTTGCACCGTTAAGTCCATTAAGACCGTTGTTGATAGCTGTATTTAAAGCTCCGATTGGAGGCTCAACTACAAACTGCATTATAACGCCTATGAGGAATATACCAAGCAGCGGATAAAGAAGAACCGGCTTCACACCATCAAGACTCTCAGGAAGCTTAGAGAATATCTTCTTTAAGAGATTTACAATATATCCTGCAACGAAACCTGCAACCAGTGCTCCAAGGAAGCCTGATGTACCGTTTGCTGCGATTGAACCGCCTACGAAACCAACTGCAAGACCCGGACGGTCAGCAATACTCATAGCGATAAAGCCTGCAAGGATAGGAAGCATAAATCCAAATGCTGTTCCACCGATTCCCTTAAACAATGCTGCGCCCTGTGTAATAGTACCGAAATTTGCTCTCTGGTCAGCCGGCAGTGAAGTAAGGTCAACACTGAATCCATCGATAAGGAACGCGATTGCGATAAGGATACCACCACCAACTACGAACGGAAGCATATGTGAAACACCGTTCATCAGATGCTTGTAAATCTGATGTCCAATGCTCTCCTTTCCACCAATAGATGAATGTGAAGCCTCTTTTTTACCTGATGCCTTAAATACAGGAGCATCACCGGCAGCAATTCTCTTTACGAGCTCCTCTGTCTTATTTATTCCGTCAGAAACCTGACACTCAATAACCTTCTTTCCGTCAAAACGGTCTGTAGGCACATTTGTATCACATGCAACGATAACACCGGTAGCCTTTGCAATCTCATCATCTGTGAGTACATTTTTAGCTCCGGCTGAGCCTCTTGTCTCAACCTTTACCTGATATCCCAGCTCCTTGGCTTTTTTCTCGATAGCCTCAGCAGCCATATAAGTATGGGAAATTCCTGTAGGACAGGCTGTAACTGCAACGATAAATACATCGTCCTTCTTCACCTCAACAGGCTCTTTTTCCTTTGCCTCTTTGGCAGCCTCTTTCTCATCCTTTGCTTTTTCAGCGCTATCGATGATATTTAAAAACTCATCAACTGAACCGGCATTGATAAGAGAATTTGTAAACTGCTCGTCCATCAGCATAACAGAGAGCTTGCTAAGCACCTGAAGATGCACATTATCCTCTGTGTTTGGTGCAGCGATAAGGAAAATAATCTTTGCCGGTGTACCATCGAGTGATTCAAAGTCAACCCCATCCTTTACAACCATTGCCGCAAGACCTGCTTTAGTAACAGCATCAGACTTACAATGAGGAATTGCTATACCCATTCCAATTCCTGTTGTGCCTTCCTCCTCTCTTGCAAAAACACCCTTGCGATACTTCTCCACATCGGCTATTTTGCCACTTTTTGCCATCAAATCAATACACTGATTCAATGCTTCGGTTTTTCCGGCAGGCGTACCATTCAAATTGATACTCTCAGCTGCCAATAAATCCCTGATTGTCATACATCATTCCTCCTAATAGAATGTATTAATTTAATTATTTATATCAACCTTTTTGATACCGTTGTTTAATTGGAAGCACTCTCCCATTTATCAATAAGCGCTTCAACCTCAGGCTTTGTAGCAAGCTCCTCAGAAAATGCACTTGCACTTCCTGTACATACTCCATAAATAAATGCCTGCTTATAATCATTTGATTTGAGATATCCGTAAACAAATCCGGCTACCATCGAATCACCTGCTCCTACAGAGTTTTTGAGCTTTCCTTTAGGTGCATTTGCCTTAAACTCCTGTCCATCCTCGGTCACAAGCACTGCTCCGTCGCCTGCCATTGAAACAAGCACGTTTCTTGCGCCCTGCTCCTGAAGCTTCTTTGCATACTTTATCACATCGTCCTTGTCTGTAATCTCAACCCCGAATATCTCACCGAGCTCATGATTGTTTGGCTTAATGAGGAACGGCTTATATGGAAGCACGTTTGTGAGCAGATTTCTTGTCGCATCAACCACGATATTTATTCCGCGGCCCTCAAGATGCTTCATAATATCCATATACATTGATGAAGGCATTACATCAGGAATACTTCCTGCTAGCACAAGCACATCAGACTCCTTTAAGCAGTCTAGCTTCTCATAAAGCTTTTTAATGTTATCCTCAGTGATTACCGGTCCCTGACCATTAATCTCGGATTCCTCATTTGAGCGAATCTTCACATTGATACGTGAAATACCATCCTCCACCTCTATAAAATCAGTATCAACACCTTTTTTTGCTAGAAGTCTTTTAATTTCATTTCCTGTAAAACCCGCTGTAAAACCAAGTGAAGTATTGCTCATTCCAAGATTCTTAAGAACCATGGAAACATTGATGCCCTTACCACCTGCAAAAATCTTCTCTCCAGTCGTTCTATTGACTACTCCTGTCTTAAAATCTGTTACATCAACAATATAATCTAATGATGGATTAAAAGTAACTGTGTAAATCATGTTAGACCTCCTTAATATTTTTGTATTTCTTATAGTTGTCATTACTTAGTGCATTTGTAATAATTACAGCATCTTCAAAATCAGCAAACTTGATGCTTGATACCTGTGAAAACTTACTGTCATCCGCAAGAATGTATTTCTCCTTGCTATTCTCCATGGATTTCTTTTTAACCATGGCCTCCTTTATCTCCGGAGTTGTAAATCCATTCTTCACAGTAATTCCGTTGGTTCCCCAGAAGCCCTTCGTAAAATTATATTTATCGAGCGTCACAACGGCCTCATCTCCGACAATAGCCTCGGTAGTAGACTTGAACTCTCCACCCAGAATATATACTGTATATCCCCTATCGGAAATTCTCTTGGCATTAGTCAAAGAGTTTGTAACAAAAACCACATTCTTTGCAGTAATATAATCAATCATGACTGCTGTTGTAGTACCGGCATCTATATAAACAAAATCATTATCCACAATAAGTGATGCCGCATATCTGGCAATCTGTTCCTTTTCGCTGCGATTCTGCTTAAGCCTGTTGATAACCTTCTCATCCTGAGTATGGATATTCGTATTATTGGCAATCGCACCACCATGTACCTTGGTGAGATACCCCTTCTTGTCCATTGCAACCAGATCACGTCTGATTGTTGACTCGGATGTATCAAGCTCATCCATAAGCTGCTGAACAGTCACACTTCCCATCGAATCTAATATATCAAGTATTTTTTTGCATCTATCTTCCGCCAGCATCTAATCACCCCTGTTTTCAAATTGCTCAAAGACTATCATTTAATCTTTTATATTCAATTATTTTCCTTTTTTATTAAAATCAATAATCATTTAACTTGTAGTATTATTATATTTTCAAAATCAGTCATTGTCAATCATAATCAGTCATTTATATTCACAAATAATCACCATGAAAATTGTTAAAATTATATAAGGTCAAATTTCAAATTGTGTAATATATGCAAAAGTAATATTCTAATTTTGTGCAGAATATACTACATAAATCTTTATTACTTGCCTAATTGCTAATTTTAGTATCTTTTCTATTACTAATTTATAATCTAAAATAGGGCATGCGGACGAAAAGTTGGACTGTGTAATGCCTGATATGT
>ULRR01016947.1_pt1 | contig 21355 bp, 24 predicted proteins | sample 1955651 | NCBI WGS metagenome assembly ULRR01 (sample SAMEA4835688, study PRJEB28245) | human gut metagenome | biome: gut microbiome; material: fecal sample | place: Denmark | collected 2008
TGTGATGAAATCCTGCAAGGAGTATTTCAGCGAGTAGAGCCTGTCCATGAGCCAGTCAGCGATAGCCGGGATGCCAAAGGGCGAAACGAGAAACGCCAGCACAAGGAACACTACGCCGCCCAGTGTCTGACCGCCAATGAACAGGACAAGGGCCAGCAGGGTCAGCACCACGCAGCTTATATGACACAGCGCCGAGGCCACGCAATAGAGAAACGACACGATGGCAACGAGCAGGGTCAGCGCCACCACAAAGGGGGCGGCAAGGATTTTGAGAACGATCATATCAGCTACCTCCCGTAAAACTTGCTTGGTTTGTGCTTCTATGATAATTGTACCTCTGGAAAAAACGGGGTACAAGGATGTCGAACCTCAACACTTTATACAAGCATTTTGTTGTATGTAAAGTGTTTTTGTGCTATATTAGTTTAAGACCCAAATGATGGCAGGAGGAATTGATATGTCGAAACTTCATGTTTACATTGATGGCACATGGCTGTTTAAGGTCGTCGAAGGTAATGTTTTTGATCGTTTTTTAGTGGAACCACGATTTTTTAACATTGATTTCAACAAATTAAATTCCCTCATGCTAAAGCATATTTCTGCACAACACCCGGAATGTACGGAGCTTGGAAACCTCTATTTCGTGACCTCTCTTTTTAACCTTCCTGCGGATTTTGACTCATGGGTAGGTAAGAAGATCACACATCCATACGGTGGTCAGAGTATAGAAGTAAAACAGCACAATATTGATGCCACAAAACGCAACATTGCTGATAGAACAGACTTTGCAAATGCCGCTATTGCTGCTGGCTATGACCCCAGTTGTATTTTCCACATCGATTTTCAAGAATGGATGCTGCTGAACTTGCTCCATCCCGAATTGCGTTATCAGGAAAAGCAAGTTGACACGACGGTTGTAGCCTTATTAGTTAGGGATGCTATTGAACACCCAGAAGATTGCTTTGCCTTGGTAGCGGGCGACGCTGATATTTTACCGGCCATTCAAGTTGCCTACCCCAATTATACTCAAAATGTGTTCCCTGTTCTTACTTCTCCAAATGAGCGAGATGGTCGGAACAGGCAGACATCGTTTAAGTATTCGCAATATAACTTCCAAATCAACACCTTGGTTTTACAAAGCCATGTGGGTGAAATTATGGCTGGAAATGTATATCAATGTACCGAGTGTCACAAATACTTCACAACATTGAAGCCGATTGACCCTCAAAAGATTGCATCGGGTGCAATATTACCTCGTTGCAAGAATTGTCGATAAACGAAGCTTAAGGGCGGAGAAACTTTCAAGTTTCTCCGCCCTTATTTACACGCTATAAGTTCACCACCGCCGACAGCTTTTTCAGCAGATCGGACAGCGGCCCCCAAAGGTCAGCGTAGTCCCGTTGCAGGGCCTTGATCTCGTCGGGGTAAATGCCGCCGTAGGTGTTCACATGGATCGCCACTTGGTTAAGGTTGTTGGCACACCGCCGCTGGAGGGACACCAGCTCCCGGATGTCCGAGAGGTCAACATGGAGCACATATCCATTCAAGGCCATTTTCCGCATATAGGCCCCCATGTTGGAAATGCCCGCCTCGGCCATGCGTTCCCCGATCAGCGCCTGCTCCTCGGGCGTCACCATGACATGAAGATGGACACAGCGGCGGCGCTTCTTTGTCACCGCTCCTCACGCTCCCGGCTCCGATGCTTATTGGGGGGCTCCTTCACCTTGTCCAGCTCCTTTTCCGGGGGCTGGGGCGGCAGGGCCGGGGCGTTGTTCAGCAGGCCGTCGATCATGTTGTAGTTCTGTTCGGTGGACAGCTCCACGGTTTTCAGCGGGTTATCCTGTTTGTGCATAGTACCTCCTATCTCTCGTCACGGCGGGGAACGGACTTCTTGGGGGCGGTCTGGCCCCGGTGCTCCTCGGCCTGTTTCTGGGCGGTTTTCATCTGCTGGGCAATCGGCTGTTTGCCCTCCTTGCGGGCTTTGGCCGCCGCTTGGCGCTCCACCCCATGAGCACGGGCGGCAAGCTGCTCCGGGGTGACATACTCTTTCGCCACATAGCTGCCGAAGTCGGGGTAAAACCATGTCAGCCGCCTTTGCTCCGGGACATGGTGGGCATCCTCCCATTTGCCCACCACCTGAGCCTGGGCGTCCATCTGCCGCCGGATGTCCAGATTTTCACGGGCGGGCCGCAGCTCATAGTCCCGCATTTCCCGATCCGTCAAGGGCTGGGCATAGGTAATCGCCCCCCACGCCTGGAACGACTCGCCCTGCACCTGCTGGCGGGTAAAGTAAATATCCATGTGGATCGGGCGGTTGAAGTAGCTCTTGGGGTAGGTGCCGATGTCGATGGGCCGCTGGGTGGAGTAGTATTTGTAGGTTTCCTTGTCCGGGGCCTGCTCCACCTCCTGCACATGATAGCGCCGCTGATAGTCCTCGGCCCGGTTGTGCAGGTCACGCTCGGCCATATCCGGCTCGTTGTGGTAGTGGCCCCAAAAGTAGTCCCGGTGTCCGTCCTGCTCGTTGAATTGCCATGTCACATAGGGGTTCGGGGCCTTGGGGTTTTCCCCCAGCACAAAGCCGCATTTGTTGTCAAACAGAATTGTGCAGCGGATCACATAATCTGCATTGATCTCCACGGGCATCCTCCTTTCCGAAATGTTAGCACTATTTCCGCAAAACCGGGGCGGACGGGAAAAGGTATTGCGCCCTCCCGAACCGGCCCCGGAAAGCCTTGTGACAAGCGGGTTTTTCGGGGCCAAATGCTAACGCATCATCCCCGGTATTTCCGCATATAGCCCCGCTGCTTTTTGAGCCTTGCGGCCTTGGCACAGCCGGGGGAGCAATACCGTGTCCGGCCATCGGGGAGAAAAGCCCTGCCGCATACCGGGCAGGGCCGGGTTTCCGGGGCGGGGCCTTCCGCAGCGAGGGACGCCTCCAGCACGGGATCATTGGGCAGCACCGCCTCCCGAAAGTAGCGGCACAGCGCCCCCGTCCAGCACTTTTCCAGCATATAGCAGGGACAGTCCAACGGCAGGCAGCCCACATCCCGGTCATAGTTGGCGCACAGCCTTGTCACCAACTTTCGGATGGCTGCCTTTTCCTCACGGGTCAGCTCTCGGGCCACCGCTTCACCTCCCGCCGCCAGCGCCTTTCAGCAGTTCCCGGTAGCAGGCCACGCACCCGATCCCCTGCCAGTAGGGGCAGCCGTGGCAGCGGGAGCCCTCCGGGGCCTTGACAGGCTCGGGCCGCTCATACCGGGGAACCTGCTGCATCATCGTTTCATAAGGGCTGTTGGTGAATTTCATTTGTCGCCCTCCGCTTCGTCCTCGTCCTCCTCGTCCCACGGCGGGGTATCGTCGTAGGTTTCCAGCCCGTCCCCGTAGTCCTCCTCAGTTTCAGCGGCCCGCTGCTGCTTGGGGCGGTAAACCTTGAAATACCACCCGGCTCCGCCGCCCACCAGAGCCACCGCCAGAATGAGCAGGAGCGTCCCGGTGTTTCCGCCCGCCTGTTCGGGCTCCGGTTCGGGGGTAGGCTCCGGCTCCTCCACAGGTTCGGGCTCGGGCTCCGTCCCCACGCACTCGGTCATATTGGTGGAGCACACCGGGCAATCCATATTGATTGCCCCCGCCACGCACTTTTCCGCACAGGTACACTCGGGCAGTTCCGTCCCGGACGCCTCCAGAGCGGCCAGCAGATCGGCCTCGTCCACCACGCTGAAAAAGTAGGTTTCATATTGTTCAGCGTCCTCGTCGGTGGGCTTGTCGTAGTCAATGACGATATAAAAGGTGCTGCCGCCGCTGGTCTGGACGGTAATAAACTGCTTGTTGGTGTGCTCGTCATAGAGCAGATCACGGGTCACAAGGTTGCCCTCCTCGGTGAAGCCCTCGCCGGGCTCAATGGTGGGCTCGGGGGTAGTGGTTTCCTCCGCAGGGTCAAGGCCCTCCCATTCGGGGCCGCCCCCGGCGTAGGCCGTGACGGAGAAGCCGCACAGAAGAACAACGGCGCAAAGCGCCGCTGTCAGCATCTTAATCCGCTTTTTCATTCGCTGTCCTCCTTATCTTCGGTTTCGGACTTCGGGACATTTTGTCCCAAGGTGGCCCCGGCCCGGATCTGCTGGAGCACCACGGGCAGCTCGGCAAGGGGGATGCTCATGCCCCGCACGATGTCCACGATCTCGCTGTTTTCCGCCTCCACCTTTTTCTGTTCCAGTTCCTTCAGACGGGCCTGCTGTTCGGAGATTTTGGCCTTGACCTTTTCAATCTCGGCCTCGATCTTTGCGCTTTTGGAAATTGCCATGAAAGCCTCCTTTACGGTAAACGCCCGTAGGCGTAGAAATGAGATTGCCAATAGTTGCTGTTGAGGTTGGTGTAACTGATGGGATCACCACAATGGAGCATCCAGCCATCCCCCACATACAGCCCACAATGGCTGACCCCCGGCGTGTCGTAGGTGCCGACGAAAAACACCAGATCGCCCGGCTGGGGTGAGCTGGTGGGGGTGCAATAGTTGTATAGGCCCTGTGCGCCCAGCCGCCCCACATTCCAGCCGCATTGATTGAGCACCCATGAGAGGTAGCCGGAGCAGTCAAAGGAAGTGGACGGGCTGGAGCCTCCCCAGACATACGGATAGCCGATGTACTTCTCCGCTTCGGTGAGCAGGGCGGAAAAGGTTTCGTCCGCCAGATATTCCTCGGGGACTTCATGCTCCACGGGCGCGCCCGTGTACTTGCCCACATAGTCGGAGCCGGGGAACAGATCGGGACGGTTGCCCAGTGTCGCCATGTAGAGGGCATACCGGGAAAGCTGTTCCTCGCCCATGATGTAGACAGGCAGGTGGGAAAGGTTTTCGTTGGAGAGGGTCACGGTGCAGATATAGTAGTTGTACGGCACTTCCACATCGTAGTCGTTGCCCTCGCTGTCCGTCCGGGTTTCCGTCCGATACCGCACCTCCACCACCACATCCTCGGTGAGAATGTATTGGCGGTCAAAGAGCATTTGTAGGGTGTCCTGCACCTCGTCCAGCGTCCATTCCCCCTCATGCCATGCGCTGATGATGGAAAGCAGCACATAGGGGTCATGCTCGATCTCGTCCAGATCATAGTGATACTCGTCATAGTCGTGGGTGCTTTCGTAGGTGTCCAGATAGTTTTGCAGCTCTGCCTCCAAAGCATAGTAGGCAGCCTCCGCCCCCAGCAGGTCAGCGTCCTCGGCGGGATAGGTGGATGCCCCGATAGCCCCCGCTGTGCCGTTGCCCAGCGTTGCCAGCGAGGACATACAGGATTGCATCATCACCAGCAGCAGGAACACCGCCACAAACAGCAGCGCCCCCACGGGATGCCGCTTGACGAAGCCCACGGCCCGGGCCGCCAGCTTTTCTGTGGTGACTGCCGTTTTTTCAGCGGCCTTGGCCCCTTGCTTGGCGGCCTCCCGTGCTTGTTTGGCATATTGCCGCTTGATTTTCTGCTTTTGGATCAGCCGGGACAGGGCGTTGCCCCGTATTTCCGGGTGCTCTTGGGCGGCCATGCGGTAGTGATAGTCCGCCGTGGCCTTGATGTGCCTGGACTCGGCCTTGCGGACAGCCTTGGCCGGGTGCTCCCGGATTTTCTTTTGCTCAAACCGCTTGCCGTGGCGCAGGGCAGACTCGCCTACCAGTTCGGAACGGTGAGCGCCCTCGGTGCCCACATTGTCCTGCTCCACCTCGAAAATCTTGCCATGCACATAACCGTGAACGCCGCCGCCCACCGTCCCGGCCACCCGGCGAACCGGGCCGGGCGGCTTGGGCGGTTTCTGCTTCGCCAGCTTTTCCTTGGCCTTCTCCAGCTTTTCACCCCGCTTTTCCATGCGGAGCTTGCTGGCAGCGGTCTGCTCCTGCTGGCTCTTGTGGCGGAACTTGGACTTGGGGGACTTCGGGACATTTTGTCCCGAAGTGGCCCCGGCCTTATTCGTCTTTTCGTTCATGGGCCATATCCTCCGGGCGGGTGGTCAGCAGGTTATAAATCTCTCCCTTGGGGAACCGATCCACAAACGGGATGGTCACATTCCCATAGAACAGCAGCCCCTCGCCGGAATTGGAGTGAGTAATGTAGGACAGCTGATGCTCGGAAATGCCCAGCTGCTTGGCGAGGATCGCCCGGTCACTTTGGGCCTGCGACAGCAGGATCAGAAAATCCGTGTTGTCCAGAATGTTGGAGATGGCCGGGCTTGCCAGCAGGTCTTTCACATTCTGCGTGAGGGCGCTGGGGACGCAGCCCTTTTTGCGAAGCATCTTCCAAACGGCCACAAAGTAGCTGGCGGTGAGCTCGTCCCGCAGCAGAATATGGAACTCGTCAAAGTAGCACCATGTAGCGATCCCGGCCTTGTGGTTGGCGTTCACCGCCGCCGTGACAAACTCGTTTGTGGTGTGCATGGCGATCTTGCGGAGGTTTTCGCCCAGCCCTTTGAGGACGATGCACACCACCCGGGAATTGAGGTTGACATTGGTGGGATGGTTGAACAGGTTGAGGGAGCCGGTGCAATAGAGCTCCAGCGCCGTTGCCACCCGGCGGGCCTCCGGCTCCGGCTGCTTCAAAAGCTCCTCGTACAAATCCTGCAACAGCGGCGTTTTGGCCGTTTCCAGCCCCAGCGCCATTTCCCGGTACACCAGCCGCACACAGCGGTCAATGACCGTCTTTTCAATGGGCTGCAAGCCTTCTCGTCCGCCCACGATCAGCTCGCACAGGGACAACAAAAAATCCGCCTTCATGGAAAGCGGACTTTCATCGTCATTGGCGTTCATCTGCAAATCCATAGGCGAAATGTGGTGGGGGCTGTCCGGGGCGATGTCGATGACCTGCCCGCCCAGCCGCTGCACCAGAGGGGCGTATTCGCCCATCGGGTCTACCACGATGATCCGGTCATTGGTAGCAAGGAACACATTGATCAGCTCCCGCTTGGCGGCAAAGCTCTTGCCGGAGCCTGTGGAGCCGAGGTACATCCCGTTGGCTGATTTCAGCTTCTTGCGATTAGCCATGATGACATTGTGGGAAAGGGCGTTCATGCCGTAGTAGAGCGCCTGCCCGTCCATGCGGAGCTCCCGGGTCATAAAGGGAATGAAGATGGCCGTGGAGCTGGTGGTCATGCCCCGCTGGATTTCGATGCCGTTGTACCCCAGCACCAGCGAGGACACGAAGCCCCGCTCCTGCTGCCAGTCCAGCCGCTTCAAGGCGCAGTTGTATTTCTGTGCGATGCCGCCCACGGTGAACACATCATTTTCCAGCCGCTGCCGGGTGGGGGCGATGTTCACCACGGTAAAGGTCAGCAGGAACATCCGCTCGTTGCGGGATTGGAGGTCGGCCAGCAGCTCGGCGGCGTCCTTGGAAAAGGTAATGAGGTCAGGGGGCAAAATCTCCATATCGTACCCGGCCCGCACAGCCTTTTTCTGCTCCTCGGCCTTCATGCGGCCAATGTCAGAAATTTTCCCCTTGATAGTTTTAATTGCTCTGAGCTGATCCACCGTCTGAATATGGAGCGTGACGGTGAGCTCGGCGTCCAGCTCCAAGATTTCCGCCAGCAGCTTGTCCGAGAGCTCCGACGCTAAAATCTGCAAGTAGGACACAGCGCCCCACGACTGGCCCACCCGGAAAGTCCGGGATTGCCGGAAGTCGAAGCTGTCCGGGGCGATATAGTCCTTTGTCCCCATGCCGTGCTGGGGGATGTCCTTCCATGAAAAGCGGAACGGCTCCCGGCTCCCCGGGTGCATCTGGCCGTGGAGCACCGCCAGACGGTCACGGCCATCCAAGGGCTGGGACTGCACCCCCAACCGTTTGAGGTTGCCCATGACATCCGCCTCCACACGGCCCAGCCGGGGCCGGGCCTCGGCCACGCTGCCAGCGGGCAGCCCAAAGGTGATGTACTTGGTGCGCTCAATGCCGTTGTTGCTCTTGGAGATCTGGCCTTTGAGCATCTCCACATATTCATGCCGGATGCTGTTGAACTCGTCCTCCTGTTCCGGGATGTTCACCTTGTAGCGGTTGGCGCTGCGGGAACGGCGGTTGACAAAGGAAAGCTGAAAGGGCAAGGAGCTGTCAAAGTAGTTGAGAAACGAGCTCCACCCGCCGAAGATAGCGGTCTGATCCTCGGTGGACGCCACGGCGTAGTTGATGTCCTCATATTCCACGGTTTTGGTGTAGAGCCCACCGGGGAGCTGACACACCCCGTCCGGGTGCATCGCCACATAGGGGATGGTCTGCTGGGCGGACACCACCGCCCGGCGCTCATTTCTTTTTGCGTTTGGTTTTGTTTTGGCTGCGTTCAATAGACTCCTCCTTTCCCGTGAATGGAGCATAGATATTCTGCGTCCGATAGGGCCGGATGCCGGGGCGCAGGAACTTGGTGTTGATCATGTTCCGCAGCACCTTTTCAAAGGGCAGCCCGTCCTTCTCATACATCGCCATGAGAAAGGCCGGGAGCATGATCCCCAGCATGACGAACAGCGCCCCGGTGTTGCCGATGGCCCCACGGGTCAGCAGATAGGTGGGAATCCCGATGGCCGCTCCGATCCCGAAGCAGATCAGCTGCCGCTTGGTGAGGTTAAAGGCAATCTTGGTTTTGATTTTGGACAGGTCATTGGGGACATTCACATAGGGCATAGATCAGCCTCCTTTCATGCCCACCTTGGGACAATTTGTCCCAAAGTCCGGTTATCGGTCATGCCCGGACTCCTTCACCGCTGCCCTGGCGTGGCGGGCGGTGTTGTCCCGGGCGGCCTGTGTGCGGCCCTCGGCCAGCCGCTGGGTAATCGACCTGGCGTCGCTTTCACCGCCCAGCAGCTCCCGCTTTTGCAGCACCTCCTCCGTTTCCGCCATGAAGCGGTACACATCCGCCTCGGAAAAGTCCTCCGGGGCTTTTCCATTCCACAGGGCCGTTCCGTCCGGCCCATATCTTCTTGGCATACAACACCCCTTTCTTAATGAGCACTAAAGATGCTCCGGGCAATCGTCCCCGTTTTGAACAGGCAGAAACACAAGAGTACCGTATACCCTACACAGCCCCAAATGGCTCCGATGGGGTCGCCGCCTGTGGCGATCCCTTGAATGAGCACCGCATAGATGGCGACGCACACAAGGATCAGCATCCCTTGGAATCCCACGGCAAACAGGGACTTCAAATAGTTTTGGCCCATGCTGCCCAGCTCCCGGTTGGAGAGGGTAGCCACGGGCAGCGGGGCCAGACTTGTGAGCAGGTAAATTTCAATCATGCGCCCGTAGACGATGACGAAAATCACGATGTTCAGCGCCCACATGGTTACATGAATGAGGAACGATTGGAGCCACAGCCCCAGCAGAGCGCCAAGGCTCATGGTTTCCAGACTTGCCTCCAGCGTATCGATCATGGAGGAAGAAATGTCCGTTGAGCCCTGCACAATCCCGGCTGCGCTGGCAATCACGCTTTGGGACACATCAAACACCGCCATCACGATATTGAATGTGTTGGACAGAATGAGGATCGCCGCAGCCGTTTTGAAAATCCACTTGAAGAAAATCCAGTAGTCCAGATCGTGCAGGTTGTTTTTCTCGATAATGAGCTGGATCAGCTCATAGGTGGCAACAAAGGTCAAGACCAGACCGGCAATCGGCAGTATCACCGTTTCAGAAAGCTGCCGTATGAGGGAAAAGACCCCGGCGTTCCACGCCGCCGGGGTCGTCCCCACTTGCACCGCAATCTCTCCGACACGGGTATTGACCGTATCAAAAAGCCCCGTGAGGTTGCCCATGATCCCCTCAATCAGAAGCCCTTTTAACCAGTCTGTCAGCCAGTCGGTGAGAAATCCCATAAGCTATCGCCCTTAAAACAGGCCGGACAGCAGGGGGATCAGGGTGGTGCCCAGCACAATGATGCCGCCGCCCGCCATGAGCTGCTTCATGCCCTGGCTCTTGGCACCGGGGTTGTCCGAGCCGTAGCCCTCCAGCAAATTCACCACGCCCCACACGCCAAGGCCAGCGCCGAGGGCCACAACAAGGGTCTGCAAGGTGTCGATGGCAGAAGAAAAGAACTGCATATAGCCTCCATTTCTCCGGGGAATACCCGGACATAAAAAAAGCCGCCCATGCAGGCGGCGCTTGCCGCACCTTGGGACAATTTGTCCCGAAGTGCTGTTTATACAAAGGCGTCCGAGTCATCGAGATCGTCATAGTTGAGGATGTCCTCGTCCTCGTCTGTGAGCGTCTCGTCAGGCACGGTTGCCTCGTACACCTATGATTTTTCTTGTTAAACAGACATCTTTGCTATACAATAAAACCAAAAGATATGATGCTATTCTGTGGGAGGGTAATTGATGAGAAGCAACGATTTAGACAAACAAGAAATCATAAAGTGTTTCCATTGTGGGAATGAAACCCCCATGCCAAAAGTAGGCGAGTATAGTTGGGGCTCACGGGATTTAGAATATTCCGACATTGATTTTTTGAATAAATATGAACTATTTGCGTGTCCTGTTTGTCACAAGGTTACGCTTCGTCACTCCTATGGCGACGAAACTATGATTCATTATCATAATTACGATGAAATATCTTACTATGACGAAAAGAGCATTCTCTATCCACAGAATAGTATTGATAGCAATTCCGTTCCACCTAAGGTTAAAGAAGCCTATGAAGCGGCATTAAAAACTAAAAGTATTGATAAATATGTTTGCCTAATGGCACTAAGACGAACGCTCGAGTTGCTTCTAAAAGATAAAGGAGCTACCAAATGGGGATTAAAAGATAAAATTGAGGAAATCGCTGCAAAAGGGTTGCTACCCGATACATTGAAAGAAGCATCGTCATTAGCGAAAATACTTGGGGATACGGCAGCTCATGATAAGGAACTCGAGATCGACCAGTACGATGTAGAAGCAATGGCAGAGTTTGTTGGTTTTATTATTGAATACCTCTACATTGTTCCAGATAAGATTAGCGCTTATAAAGTTCGTTTAGATGAAAAGTCATCCGCTAAAGGCAAAGAATAGTATTCCTTTCTTACGGCAACGCCTCCCATGGCTCAATGTGTTGGTGGGTGCGTTGCCGTATTTTATACAAAGGCGTCCGGGTCATCGAGATCGTCATAGTTGAGGATGTCCTCGTCCTCGTCTGTGAGCGCCTCGTCCGGCACGGTCGCCTCGTACACCTCACATTCCTCGGCCAGCCCGGGCCGCCTGCGGCGGTTAATGAGCTTGTCGAGGGAAAAGGCGTTTTTCTGTTTGTCGGCCTCCGCCGTGTACTTGTAGTTGGGGTGCTGCTTCAAATCGTACTTCTTGGAATAGAACGGGGGCAGGCCCCGGAGCTGCAAGATGCACCTGTCACCGGGCATGGTGGCAAGTTCGCTGGGGGTCATCAGCTCCCGGCCCAGCCGTTGGTTATTTTGGCTGTAACTTTCCGACTGGCCCCGTGTCCGGCCATCCGTCTGCATGGAGATCGTGGCCTTGCCCAGCCAGTTTTCGGATATTTCCTTGATGGTGCTGGACTCACGGCCACCCAAAAACACCACGCTGTCCATGTTGCCGAGGATGGTTTCAGCGTTCTTGTCATAGATGGCCTTACATTGGGCCAACTGCTGATAAAAGAGGGTCAGACTGACCTCCCGGGAGCGGATCACGGCCACCAGCTTTTCAAGGTTTGGCACCTGTCCCGTGTTGGCCGCCTCGTCCCACAGCACCCGCACATGATGGGGCAGGCGGCCCCCGTGAACATTGTCCGCCCGTTCACACAGAAGATTGAACATCTGCGAAAAGGCCAGCGCCACCAGAAAATTGTAGGTGCTATCGGTGTCGCTGATACAGAAGAAAGTGGCCGTGCGCCTGTCGCCCATGCGGTCAAGCTCCAGCTCGTCATAGGACATGATCTCCCGGAGCTGGGGGATGTCAAAGGGGGCCAGACGGGAGCCGCAGGAAATCAAAATGCTTTTTGCGGTTTTGCCGCTGGCCAGCTTGTACTTCTTATACTGTTTCACCGCAAAGCAATCCGGCTTGCGCTGTTCCAGCCCCTTGAACATATAATCCACAGCGTTGAGAAAGTCCTCGTCATCCTCCTTGACTTCCATGCCGGAGATCATGTCAACCAGCGTATTCATGTTGCGCTCCTCCTCGGAGCCCTCAAAAATGATGTACCCCAGCAGGGCGCAATACAAAAGTGTTTCGGCCTTCGTCCAGAACGGATCGCCCTCTTTGCCCTCGCCCTTGGTGTTGGAGATCAGGGCGTTTACAAACTTCAAGATGTCCGCCTCGTTCTTGATGTAGGCCAGCGGGCTATAGTGCATGGACTTTGAAAAATCTATGCTGTTGAATACCTTGATCTTATACCCCCGCTGCTGGAGAAAGTGGCCTACTTGCCCGAGGACACCCCCTTTCGGATCGACGCACACATAGGAGCTGTGCGCCTGGAGCAGCTGGGGCGTGAGCCAGAACCGGGTCTTGCCGGAGCCGGACGAGCCGATGACGCAGGCGTTGAGGTTGCGGGCGTTGGCCGGATTTTTGGGCCGGGTGTTGATGGTGAGCAGCTCCGTCCCGGTGAGAATGATATTGTTTTCAAACTTGGGATCGACAAAGGGCTTGATGTCTTTTTCGGTGCCCCACCGGGCGGAGCCGTATTCCTCGTCCCGCCTGTACTTCTTTGCGTTCTTGCTCTTGAAATAGATCAGCAGGCGAAAGGCTACCGCCCCCACAATGCCCACCAACCAGTCAAAGGGATCGAACCCCGGCGCAAAGTTGGCAAAGGCCGGGCCGATGCTCCGGCCCAGCCCCAGCAGCTTTTCCCCAAACCCGGCCCCCGCCGCCAGACGGTAGGCCGTCCCCAGTTTCAGACAAGCCCAGCCGATGAACAGATAGGGAATGTTGGGAAGAATGTATTTTCGGATTTTATCTGTCGGCATGAGCCACCTCCTGTACCCGCTCTTTGGGACGGGGCCGCTCCTGGGCAAGCTGCTCCGACGCCCGTTTGAGCTGATCCCGGATGGGGATGCGCCGGGACTTGGACTTGTTCAGCACTTTGCGGGAGTACTCCGAGAAACAGGCGGTCATGGCGTCGGCCTGCCCAGCCTTAAAGAACAGCAGATACTTGTCCGGCCCGGTTTTGTAAAAGGCGTAGTCCACATTCCATTTCCGAGCCACCCGGTCAAACAGCTTGGTATCGCCGGAAAGCTCAATGCTGGATGCCGATGCGCCGTGGGCCATGAGCTTTTTCACGCTCTGCTTGCCGTGGGGCGTCTGCTTGGCCCGGTGGTGCTTGGCGATTTTCCGGCCCACACCTCGCACAACATAGGCAAGGCCCCGGGCGGTCAGCTTGGACGCCTTCACGGAAACGGCAATCGTACGCCGGGAAATATCTTCATCTACCAGTCAAACCACCCCTTTCTTTGGGACAATTTGTCCCGAAGTGTTGTTATCGCTCCGGCACCTCCTTTTTGGGGGAAAGGTGATCTTTCTCCGGCGCAGCCCGATCCGCTACTTCCTTATAGGCGGCCATCTGTTCCCGGATGTTGAGCTTGGGCATGGAGAAAACCTTGTGTTCGTCGGGAATGTCCTCCCGCCCGTGGTAGTGTTCAATGAAGCTGCCGCCATTGTTCAGCACATAGCCGCCGGGGGCGTAATGCCCATCCTCGTTGAGCCGAATATCCCGCCCGTATGCCTCGTAATCGAAATAGTTGAGCAGGTGTTCCGGCACATCGATGGCCTCCATGTCCTCCACATAGATGCGCCCCAGCGTTTCATCGTCTGTCACGCCCGGATAAAACTCGAAGCAATCCAGATTTTGCGCCAGATTGATCAGCTCTTTCACGCTGCCGGTGTATTCGCCGCTATCAATGACCGCTTCAAACTTCTCCAGATCGCTTTGATCCAGCTCGGAGATTACGCAGGCCAGATGGTTGAGCTCGTCGATGTTCTCATATTCGCCCAAGTGGTCGTAAAGCCCCAGCACATCCCCGTCAAAGTCGGTAATGAAGATCTCCTCATACCGCACCCCGTCAATGCCGATGCGCTTCAAGAGGGCCTGCACCTCCTCGGGTGTCGTGGGGAATTTCAGATATTCGCCTACCAGCTCACCTTCGTTGTACTTCCCCAAGTTGGTGACATAGGCTTCAAACAATGTCATGCAACACCTCCCAGCACTTCACATATCCCTGCCATGATGTACTCGGCGCAGGGCAGAGCGATTGCGTTCCCCAAGGCTTTATACCGCTGGGCCGATCTTATTTCTTCACCCCCGATGCCGTACTTTGTCCATCCCTCCGGCAACCCCATCATGCGCTCACTCTCCAACTCCGTGGGGAAGCGGATACAGCCGCCCTCTGGATCGTCCTCATACCAAAAGGCAAATGGAGAGACCGCTCCCGCTAATAAAGTGGGAAAAGGGTCAGTTGGAAATCCAAAACTGTTTTGGAACGCCGTTTGTTCTCCCTGCTTGGCAGCTCCCCGCATACGGAATCCTTGAAAGGGTCGGACGATGGGTACACGCCCCCTTGCTTCAAGAAAAGCGCCTCGATCTCCCTCGGAGGTGGACATCCGGCGCGTTCCGCCAGACGCAGGAAATGGCTGCATTGTACGGGGCTTAAACAGTATTTCGGGAGCACGTCGCCCTCCAAAATCTGCCACGAGAAAGATGCGCTGCCGTCGTGCCAGCCGGGGGCTTGACCAATATTGGGCGTCCATGAGCCGCCATGCGATGTCGGGGCATCCCCCTCGCACCATTCCGGCGTTTGCCCATCTTCCCGAAGGAGGCATTGAAATTTCGGTGTCTGCGAAAGCGGATAGCACGGCTCTAAAATCCATTCTGTCATTTGAAGAAAACGCTCCCATGACGTTTTCCCAAACAGTGATAATTGGATATACACCTTTGGTCGCATCCCTCATTTCTTGGATGATCCTGATGGCATGAAAAAACAGATTGGATTTTGCCCCGGCAAGGCCGGTGCGGTTTCCAATCTGTGAAAGGTTCTGACAAGGGGAGCCGAAGGTCAATACATGGACAGGCGGGATTGCTCCTCCATGTAGTTTTGAGATGTCCCCTAAATGCTTCATACCGGGGAAATGGCGCTTGGTGATAGAGATAGGAGCGGCCTCGATCTCGCTTGCCCATACTGGCACGATCCCGCAGCGGGCCGCAGCCAACGGAAACACGCCAATCCCATCAAACAAACTCCCTAATGTGATCTCCGGCACCTTAGCGCCGCCCCTGTCCTTTGACGGTGAGGATGCCCTCCAGCGTTGTAGCGGTGATCCCCAGCCGCTGGGCCACGGCAATGTCGTTCTTCATAGCCTCGGTGACGGTCTGGCCGCACACCACCAGCACATGGGAGCGCCGCAGCAGGTCACGGCTCATGTCGATGCCGCTCTTGTGCTCCTCTGGGACGGCATCGTTGAGGAACAGGGGCAGATACAGCGTAGGGCAGATGGGCGAAAAGCCCGCCTCATACACCGCCCGACAGTATCGGGCCGCCTGTTCCGTGTTCTTGTAGTCCTCGCCGCACCATGCGGCGGTAATATACGCAAGGGGTCTTTTCATAGAAAACCTCCGTTTCATGGTGTTCAACCCTATCCCCCCGCCCTTTCCCATTCATGGGAAAGGGGGCGGCTCTGGAGGATATACCCCCGTCACGCCTCCGGGAATGGCACAGCCGGGGCCGCCCGTAAAGGGCAAGCCGCCGCAGAGCGGCGGTGCGATGCACCCTTGACGGACAGCGCCCGGCCATGCCGTGTAATAGGCGGCGACGGGGGATAAATCCCAAGAGCTTGAACGAGGGAACGAAAAAGACCTCAGGACAAATTGTCCCAAGGTCGGTTACTTCTCCATATCCTTTTTCTTGTCGGGTTTGCCCAGCTCCGGGGGCTGCTTCTCCTTCCACTCGTCCAGCAGGGCCAGAATGGTGTCCTTCATCTCCCGGGGTGTCTTGTCCTTGCCAAAATACTTTTCCAGTTCGGCGCTGTTGATGATCACCTTGTCAACCTCCTTCTTTTGTTCGCTCAGAATACCGTCGATCACATCGCCGTTCAACTTGCCCTCCTTATCCAGTTCCCGCATCTTCTGCGCTTGCGAGAGTGACGGAGAGGACGCCTGCCCCTCAATGGCGACGGCAATATACTTCTGATGCTTGGGGCGGATGAAAGAAATCTCTACGGCGGGGGTAAAAGAGAGTTGCTTCTCGTCCACCATCTTTTGCAGATCAGGGACAAGCTCGGTCAGGCGGATATACCGCTGCACCTGCTTGTAGTTCATGCCGTTGCGATCCCCGACGATTTGTGTGGAGCGTTTTCCGGCGTCCCGGTCATCCTCGCCGGGCCGGGCTCCTTGGTGCTTGATGGCCTCCACCTGCTGTTTCAGCGCAGCGGCTTTTTCCGTGGGCAAAATTCTCTCCCGGTGCCGCAGGTTGTCGTCCGTCATGGCGAGGATAGCCTCGTCATCGGTCATGTTGCGGACGATACAGGGCATATTGACAAACCCGGCCAGTTCACTGGCCCGCTGGCGGCGGTGTCCGGCGATGATCTCATATCCGCCGCCCTCACGGGGCCGCACCAGCGCAGGCTGATTGACCCCGGCGGCCTTGACTGACTCCACCAGTCCCTGCATTTCCGCATCGTCCCGGACGCCAAAGGGGTGATTTTTGAACGGATGCAGCTCGGAAAGATTGAGATAGACAATCTCCTCTTTCACGCCACGGGTGGCATCCCGAGGGGCGGGCGGCTGCTCGGTTGCAGCCGGGGCCTCCGTCTCGGCGGGAACACCTTTCCCGGCAGGCGGTTTGCTTTGGGACATTTTGTCCCGAGGTTGCGGCTTGGCCTTGTCGGGGGCCGCCTTGCCAGCCTTGGGTGGGCGGCCCCTGCGGGGCTTAGCCGCATCCTTCGCTTTGTCTGCCTGCTTGTCCTTATCCTGGGCCGCAGCCTTTTCCGGGAGCTTGCCCTTCGTCGCCCCATCCCGAGCAGCGGTAAAATCCACCACCTTTCCAGCAGGGGCAGGATCTCCCATGCCGGGGATCGTGGCCTGTTTCTCGTCCTTGCCCGGCGGCGGCACACCCTCCTTAGACGGAGCAGGAGCGCCCTTGTCTTTGGAAACCTCCTTATCAGCCAGAGCCGGCTGCTCCGCCGCAGGGGGCGTTACCACCTTGGGCACATCCTCTACCACAGGAGCCTCCGCCTTGGCTGGGGCGGGCTGATCTTGCACCGGGGAATCGGCTCTGACAGACTCCACCTTTCCCGGCCTGGGGGGCTCGTCTACCTTCCCAGCGTCGGGAATATTCTTTTTATCGTCAGCCACCTAAAAACCTCCTTCGTTGTGAAATAGAAAAAGCCAGCCCGATGGCTGGCCTGTGTAGGTGTCCCCTCCCTTCTTATTAGGATATATGAAACGCCGCCCGTAGTCCTGTTTGGGCAGCGATAACTATTGTAGAAAAGCAAATAATCTGATGTTATAATTAAATCATTCTTGGCAAAGTATGAAAATCAGAGGGCTGTTGAATATGCGTGATTATAAAGAACAAATAGAAGAATTTAATGCCAATATCACTTCCATTATAGATGAATCTGTCCGAGAATTATCCATGACCTTTGATAAGCTGTACGACGAGAGGAAAAGCAAAGACATCCCAACTGCCATTAACGCAGCAGAAGCCCTGTTGCCTCTTGACTATAACATACCGACCAAAATGCAGATTTATTATGATATTGCAAATGCGTTTCACGACCTTCGCGTGATAGAGGGAATAGACGAAGAGCACTATTTGGAAAAGGAAATATATCATTTAAGGTGTGCATTGGATCTGTATGAAAACAATTATTACGATGACGAAAGCAATAGTGCTGAAACAAAAGTTGCACAGTATATCGCTATGCGCTCATATACAAATTTGGGAAACGCCTACCAAGCAATAGGCCGCTATATCGTGGCGATAGACTGCTTACAAAATGCGTTGATTATCAGTAACGATTTTGCAATGGCAAGTCTCAACTTATCACTCTTGTTGTTTCGATATGCACACTTACAAATCAAAGATTATGAGCAAAATTATTATCATCATGCTTGTTATTATTATTACAAGCAAACCGAAAACTGCAAAATAAATTTGGAAAACCCAGAGTATTTTGAGAATTTGAAGTCATATATTTCTTTGTTCAAGCCCGCGTATGTCGAAAGTTTTTTAAGTAAACCACTTGACCTTCCAGCATTTAATGTAGATAGCCAAGATGAGGCCGATTATCGAAATTATCTTCTTTTATTTCGATTATTTTTGGAGCCTTGTTTAGATATATTATCAGATCCTTGTTTTGCCGTTGATAGCTTAAATCTTCCCTTTAAGGAGCCGTACACCGATAGGCAAAAAGAGTTTATTGGGCTATTCAATCAAATTAAACAGGAGTATAACTGGGCCAGACTTTTGTGGTACAAAACATCCACCGTAGAATCTTATGAACACTACTCGGATAAAGAATTAGATTTGCTCGACATGGGAGATTGTGCAGATCATTCACTAAAAGAAAGTATGATGCGAACAGCTTTCAAGGTGAGCTATTCCCTGTTTGATAGAATAGGCTTTTTCATCAATGAATACTTTGAAGTGGGATTGACTGGTACAAAAATCAGTTTCAAAAATGTTTGGAAAGATAAATTGATAAACGGGCAGGGAAAAATATATTTTTCAATTCCCAATCCCTTAATGAAAGCACATCCCGATAATCCATTAGTGCGAGCCATGTACTGGCTTCAAAAAGATTTTTACGAAAAGAAAGAAATAAATATTACAACGCCTCATGCTGTGCCAATTTTTAAGATGCGGAATGACATGGAACATAATTGCTTGCGTACAGGAAAACAACCTGAAAATCTGTCATTTACTGTTTATACTACCGAAGGAAAAATTGAGCAAAACACATTTCAACTCTTAAAGTTGGCTCGTGAGATCATTATATATCTTTGCCTCGCAATAAATTTTGATATAGGAAAGGACAAAAATCAGTTTGACACACCATAACATTTGTGCGTATTATTTCCGGTGTATCTCATGATAAAAGTGCTGCCTAAGAGCAATAGGCAGCACTTGCATAGATGTAGAATTTTCAGATAAGAACCGCTTGCTGCTTGCAAACCATTGATATGACTGGATTTTTCCAAGTCCTATAATTACACTCGGACCATAAAAAGTCCTGAAATCGTGAGATTTCAGGACTTTTTTGTTTTATTCCACATTGTTCTGAGAGCTTTGTGCCGGCGGCGGTGAGAGGCGTGGGGCTGACTCTGCTTTTATTATGCGTAGCGGCCGAGGAGGCGGCGGATCTGGGGGAGCTTTTCGGGCTCGCCGCGTCTTGCCATGGGGCCGGTCTCGGAGAGGCAGGTGTAGGGGCGGGGGGAGGACTGGAAGAGCGCGTCGAGCTTCTGCATGTAGCCGCCCTTGAAGAAGGCGCATTTCGCCGGGTCGAAGTGCCGGTAGCTGCCCGTGAACGCCAGCGCTATGGCGCGGCAGCCGCCCATGCAGCACCTCCAGTACTGGCAGCCGCGGCAGATCTCGTTCGCCTCGAATATCTCCGACACCGGCATGGTCACCGTGTCGAGATATTCCCCGCGCTCGAGCAGCTCGTGCAGGGCCGTGGTCTTCACGTTGCCCAGGCTGACGCCCCGGTTCGCAAGCGTGCCCGACATCTGGTTGCAGGGGTAGACCTCCCCGGTGTACGACACCGCGACCGTGCCCCTCGCGCCCTTGCAGGCCGGTATGCTGTCCTTGTACCGGCCGCAGCCCGACTGCACGGGATGGAAAGCGTAGTCCCCGAAGCGCGGACGGTAACGCACGAACTGCCACACGTCCACGCTGATCTGAAAGCCGCCCGCAAGGCAGCGGCCGATGAGCTTGGTCATCTCGTCGTAGTACTCGAATATGCCCAGGGTCGCGTCGCCGCCGTTGGCCCGCCAGCGGGGCGTCTCCGTCGTGCGGATGAGGCGTATCTCCTCCACGCCCAGGCCGTCCAGCATGGCGATGGTGTCGTACATCACGTCCAGATTGCCCCGGTGCACGTTGGTCTGGCTGCGGACGCGAAAGCCCTTTTCCTTCGCCAGCTTTATCGCGCGCAGGGCCTTCTCCTCCGCGTGCGGCACGCCCCTGAGCCAGTCGTGGTGGCCGATGCCGTCGAAGCTGAGCTTGATCTCCGTGTCCATATCCAGGGCCCTCAGCTCGTCGAGGAAGTCCGCCGTGAGGAAGCTGCCGTTCGTGTTGAGCTCGACGAGGTACATCCCGCGCCTGGCGATCTCGCGCACGATGTCCCGGAACCTCGGGTGCAGCATCGGCTCGCCGCCGGTGAGCGTCACGCTCTGGATGCCGCAGCGCTCGCACTCGTCCAGGAACGAGACGCACTCCTCCCAGCTGAACTCGCCCAGCATCGGGGCGTTGTCCGCCGCCATGAAACAGTGCCGGCAGTTGAAGTTGCACTTTCCGGTGATGGCCCAGTTCACGCAGGGAAAATAGCGGTTGCCGAAGCTGCGCGGCCTGGACCACTCGCTCCAGGTCTCGCCCGGGCGCGCCTCGCGCACCACTCCGGCGCGCTCGAGCAGCCGTAGGGGCTCGGTCTGCTCCAGCTCCTGGACGCCGTCGCACCTCTTGAGCAGCTCGAACTGCTCGCGGCTGAGCCGCTGCGCGTACTGGTGCCCGCGCACATAGCAGGCGCAGGGCACCAGCTTCCACGAGCGCAGGGCCACATTGTTGCTGATTATATAGCGCATTTGCGATGATCTCCTGTGTTTGCGGCTATGCGCAGATCATGTCTGCTGCGGCTCTGCCCGGGCCTCATATGTCGCAGAGCAGCCTGTCGCCCCAATCGTCCTTGTTCTCTGATACCGGATCTTCCGCGCTTATGGCGGCAAATCCTATGCAGAATGCGACGGTCATAGAATATATCGCCTCTGTTGAGGTGCAGCCGCCGGCGACGGAGTTGAGCTCGTCGTCGGCGAGCTCGCCCTCGCCCTTCCGCAGGGACTTGAGGAAGTCCATGATCTCGGCCCCGGCGGCGTCGCAGCCCTGGGACTTGAGGAATTCGTCCAGCTTCTGCGCCTTTACGGCTTCGGCGAAGGCGGCCTTGAGCTCGTCGCTCGCTATGATCTTTTTGTACAGTGCTTCGATGGTCATGAGTATCGCTCCTTCTTGTCTGTCTGTATACCATTATCTCCTGCCTGACGGCGCGGATGACAGCGGTCTCGTTGTGTGCCCCTGCGGCCGGAGGTCAGAAGAGCACCGGCGTGAGGAGGTCGGGCCGGGCGTATCTGAGCAGCTCGAAGCCTATGCCGGCGGCGCCGAAGAAGAGGTCGGGGCAGAGGACTTTCCTGAAGTTCTCCGGCATGTAGCGGTAGCCCCCGCTCCCGTCCTTCCTCGC
>ULRR01023659.1_pt1 | contig 21217 bp, 21 predicted proteins | sample 1955651 | NCBI WGS metagenome assembly ULRR01 (sample SAMEA4835688, study PRJEB28245) | human gut metagenome | biome: gut microbiome; material: fecal sample | place: Denmark | collected 2008
CTGATGTTTCCCACGCCCCTTGCCTCCGACAAATCCACCTGCAAGGACGCGGCCGGCCTGGATGTGTACCTGTCGGACAATGGGATCTTCCGAAAGAAGAACCGGGACGGGACGATCTGGAGCCTGTCCCTGTCGGCGGCGGTGTACTACCTGACGCCGGCGGCGTCGGAGGGCTACCGCTCCACCCTGAAACCCACGGCGTTCCGGGGCAAATCCCCGGCGGCCAACCTGTCGGCCCAGGTGATCCACCAGGAGAAGCCCCTGTCGGAGAAGGCGGCGCTGAACCCGGATTGGGTGGAATGGCTCATGGGCTTCCCCCCGAAATGGACGGCCGCATCCTCTGGCGAGAGGAACCCGCAGACATCCCCCGCATAACGGAGGATACGAAGGACCGGGCCTTGCGGCTGAAAACCCTGGGGAACGCAGTCTGCCCGCCCCAGGCCTATCCCATTTTTCACTACATTTCCCTGATAGAAACCGGGGCGTGTGCCAGCATCTGCCCCTATGGAGGAGGTGACGGATAAATGCAAGAGTGGAAGGCCTCTGAGAAGGAGGCGCAGAAGATGACCCGTGACGGGGCCATCTCGGTGAACCTGGTGACCGGCGAGGCCACCCATGTTTCAGACCGTCCCCCGGAGCAGGACTATTCCTCCGCTGATGAAACGGCGGGAACGGCTGGCCGGGTAGTGGATGAGGCGGAGGGCCATGTGGAACGGCGCCAGTCGAAAAAGGAGCGGCGCAAGCGGCGCGGCACCCTCCGGGAGGGCGAGGCGGCCAAAGACCGTCCATCCTCCCGTTTGCAGTTTTCAGAGGCGGACCGGGCGGCGCCGGAACTGCAAAAGGCCATCCGCAAGTCGGACAAGGCGGCGGACAAGCTGGATGCGGCGAAGGCCGCTGTCCCTGTAAAACCGCCTGGGAAGGAACACGGCAACCCCTTATCCCGGCCCATGCAGGAGGCTAAGTCCACCCTTCACGGCGAGGTGAGCAAGGTGGAGGGCGAAAACTCCGGCGTCCAGGCCGGTCACCTGGGGGAACGACAGATTGAGAAGGCCGTGGGCTTTGGGAGCCGCCGTTTCAAGAACTGGAGAGCAGACCGCAAGTTAAAACCCTGGCGGGATGTATCAAAAGCGGAGCAGGCAGCGGTCAAGGCCAACGCAGACTTCCATTGGCAGAAGTCGGTGATGGAGAACCCGCAGCTTGCTTCCAGCAACCCCATCTCCCGCCTGTGGCAGAAGAAACGGCTACAAAAGCAGTACTCCGCCACGCACCGGGCAGGGACCGGCGCGGCCCAGGCCGCGGGCAAGGCGTCCCAGACCGCCGCTTCCGCGGCAAAGAAGGGCGGCGGGACCATCGCCCAGAAGCTGGGCGGCTTTGTCACGAAGAACAAGCACACACTCCTGGTAGTGGGCGGGATTGGTCTGATGCTTATGCTGATTTTGGGCCTGATGCAGTCCTGCACCTCCATGTTCGGGGGCGGCGCCTCCGGCCTGGTGGGGTCCTCCTATCTTTCGGAGGACGCGGACCTGACCGGGGCCGAGGCCGCTTACTGTGAGATGGAGGCGGAGCTGCAAGAATACCTGGATACCTACGAGGCCACCCACGACTATGACGAGTATCATTTTGACCTGGACGAGATCGAGCATGACCCCTATGTGCTGCTGTCCATCCTGTCCGCCCTCCATGAGGGGGTGTTCACGCTGGGCGATGTGCAAAGCGACCTTCAAACCCTCTTTGACAAGCAGTACATCCTCACCGAAACAGTGACCACGGAAACCCGTTACCGCACCGAAACCCGGACGGACAGTGAGGGCAATCCCTACACGGTCCAGGTGCCTTACACCTGGACGATCTGCACCGTCACGCTGGAAAACTTCGACCTCTCCCATGTGCCGGTCTACATCATGGGCGAGGACCAGCTCTCCATGTATGCCCTGTATATGTCCACCCTGGGAAACCGGCCGGACCTGTTCCCGTCCTCCGGGTATGTGGGCAAGTACATCGACAACCCGCCCACGGCCTGGGACATCCCCGCCGAGTACCTGACGGACGAGCGGTTCAATACCCTCATCACCGAGGCGGAGAAATACCTGGGATACCCCTATGTGTGGGGTGGGAGCAGTCCGGAGACATCGTTTGACTGTTCCGGCTTCGTGAGCTATGTGCTGACCAGCACCGGGCTGTGCAACACCGGGCGGCTGGGCGCCCAGGGGCTCTATAACATTTCCACCCCAGTATCCGACCCCCAGCCCGGCGATCTGGTGTTCTTCGTGGGGACCTATGATACCAGCGGCATCTCCCATGTGGGCATCTATGTGGGCGACGGGATGATGCTGCACTGTGGAGATCCGATCTCTTACACGAACCTGAATACAAGTTACTGGCAGTCTCATTTCTACGCATACGGCAGACCGCCGTACAACTGATGGAGGTGAAACACACATCAATATGGTTTCCTATGGGGGCGGCGCCAACAGCACCGCCCTTTTGATCGGGCTGCACCAGCACCGTATCCCGGTGGACCTGATCCTCTTTGCGGATACGGGGGCAGAGCATCCCCATACCTACGCCTATCTGGAGGTGATGGACTGCTGGCTGAAGGGCCACGGGATGCCGCCCATCACCAGAGTCTACAAAACCACACATGACGGGAAACGGCTGACGCTGGAGGATGAATGCCTGCAAAGCGGCAGTCTCCCTTCCATCGCCTACGGCTTCAAGCGGTGTTCCCTGAAACACAAGATCGGGCCGCAGGAAAAATTCTGCAACCACTACGGGCCATGTCGCCGAACCTGGGAGGCGGGCAAGCGGGTGGTCAAGTTCATCGGCTACGATGCGGGCGAGGGCTACCGCAGCGACAAGGTGCTGTTGGGAGACTTGGCCGACCGAAAATACAGCAAGTGGTATCCCCTGATGGAATGGGGATGGACGCGGGACGATTGTATCCGGCAGATCGAGGCGGCAGGGCTGCCCCAGCCGGGAAAGTCGTCCTGTTTTTTCTGCCCCAGCATGAGGGCGGAGGAGATCATCCGTCTGCGGGACCACCACCCAGACCTGTTCCGCCGGGCCATCGCCCTGGAGGACAACGCCCGTCCCAATCTGAAAACGGTCAAGGGCCTGGGACGGAACTACTCATGGAAAGAACGATTTGGAAAGGAGTTTTGCGAACATGGCAACGGTTGAGAAGATCCGCAAGGACATCGAAAAGACGAAGGAGAAGATCTCCGAGCAGCAGAAGCGCCTCCGCTCTCTGGAGGCGCAGCTTGTGGAGGAGGAGAACCTGGAGATCGTCCGCATGGTCAAGGCGGTGAAGATGGACAACAAGGAACTGACCGCCTTCCTGAAGGCCTACGCCAGCGGCCTTATCACTCTGCCGGAGGGCATGATGGAGGCGGAGGCCGCGGCGGACCCCGACGACGAGGATATGGAGGACAGTGACCATGAAGAATAAGAAAGTGATCCGGCTGTTTACGGCGGCCCTGGCCGTGGCGCTCTGCACCACGGCCTTTGCGGTCCCCGCCTTTGCCGGCGGCGGGGAGGGCGAGCCCTACTATACTGAAACGACCGGCACGGAGGCGGACCCTGGGGAGGACGCCGAGGCCCCGGTGGTCACTGTGACCGATGGCGAAGATACCGCCAATGACAGTGCGGAGGCCGGTGGTGACTCCCTGAACCAGCTCACCGAGCTGCTGGGCGGCCTGGGGACTGTGACCGTCACCGAGGACGGCATCCTGTTCACCCCTGACCTGGAGGGGCTGGAGCCCCTGCGGACCGGCACCGTGACCACCTGCGGCGGCAATCTGAATGTCCGCACCGGCGCGGGGCTGGACAACGACGCATTCACCCAGCTTCCCAATGGGGCGCAGGTAGAGGTCATCGGCACCGAGGGTGAATGGGTCAAGGTGCTCCTGCCGGAAAAAGAGGGCTATGTCCATTCCGACTACCTGACCATCACGGATACAGGCAGTTTCTCCCTCTCCCTGGACGGGACGGACCTTTCCGCCCTGCTGGAGCTGTTCGGTTCCGGCCTCTCCGGGGGCGGCGGGACCGCCCTGACCCCGGACGGGAACCTGTCCCTCATTGACGACCTGGGCGGGGCTTCCTCCGGCAAGCAGTTCATCACGGTGGAGACAAAGGGCGGCAATGTGTTCTATCTCATCATTGACCGGGACGATGAGGGAACCCAGACGGTCCACTTCCTCAACCAGGTGGACGAAGCTGACCTCCTGGCCCTGATGGAGGATGGCGAAGTCCAGGAGGCGCCGGCGGTCTGCACCTGTACGGAGAAATGCCAGGCCGGGGTGGTGGACACTTCCTGCGAGGTGTGCGCGGTGAATATGGCCGAGTGCGCCGGCGTGGAACCGGAGGTCGAGCCCGAACCGGAGCCGGAGGAGGAAAAATCCGGCGGCATGGGTGCCCTGGCGCTGGTCCTGGTGCTGGCGGTGCTGGGCGGCGGCGGGGCCTTCGCCTACATCAAGTTCATCAAGCCCAAGCAGGCGTCCAAGGCCAGTGCAGACCCGGACGACTATGATTTTGAGGACGAGGAGGACTACATCAACGAGGATGAGCCTGAACCGGAAGAAGAAACGGAGGAGACGAAATGAAGCTGGTGATCTGCGAGAAACCGAGCGTTGCGAAAGCCGTTGCGTCGGCCTTGGGTGTCACATCCAGGGCCGATGGCTGTTTTGAGGGAAATGGGTATCTCGTTTCCTGGTGCGTGGGGCATCTGGTGTCCCCGATGGACGCGGCCGGTTATGACCCCGGCTACAAGAAGTGGAAATATGATGATCTGCCCATCCTGCCGGAGCCCTTCCGCTATGTGCTGGCCAAGGGCAAGGAGGACGCCTTCCAGAACTTGAAGCGTCTCATGGGCCGCCCCGATGTCACCGAGCTGGTCAACGCCTGCGACGCCGGGCGCGAGGGCGAGCTGATCTTCCGGCTGGTCTATGAGGCCGCCGGATGCTCCAAGCCCTTCTCCCGCCTCTGGATCTCCTCAATGGAGGACGCGGCGATCCGGCAGGGCTTCCAGGATCTGCGCCCCGGCAGGGACTATGACCCGCTGTATCAGTCGGCGCTTTGCCGCCAAAAGGCGGACTGGCTCATCGGCATCAACGCCACCCGGCTGTTTTCGGTGCTGTACCACCGCACTCTGAATGTGGGGCGGGTACAGACGCCCACCCTTGCCATGCTGGTGGACCGGGACTGGAAGATCACCAGTTTCAAGAAGGAGAAGTACCACCATGTCCGCCTCACCCTGGAAGGGGCCGAGGCAGTCAGCGAGCGCATCACCTCCCCGGAGGAGGCGGAGGCCCTGCGGGCGGCCTGTGCCGGGGCTTCGGCGCGCTGCTCCTCCGTCACCCGTGAACAGAAAAAGGAGGCGCCGCCCAAACTCTATGACCTGACCACCTTGCAGCGGGAGGCCAACCGGGTGTTCGGCTACACGGCCAAGCAGACCCTGGACTACGCACAATCCCTGTATGAGAAGAAACTGCTGACCTATCCCCGGACCGACAGCCGGTTTTTGACCGCCGACATGGCGGAGACTGCCTCCGTAGTCCTGCATCTGGCGGCGCATGTGCCGCCCTTTGACGGGTGCGCCGGGTTCTTCCCGGATGTGTCCCTGCTGGTGAACGATGGAAAAGTGTCTGACCACCACGCCATCATCCCCACGGTGGAGCTGGAGAAAGCCGACTCGTCCGAACTGCCCGTGGGCGAGCGGAACATCCTTCTGCTGGTCTGCTGCAAGCTGCTGTGCGCGGCGGCGGAGCCGTATGTGTATGAGGCGGTCACGGCCGCTTTTGACTGCGCCGGGCAGACCTTCACCGCCAAGGGGCGGCACATCCTCTCTGAGGGCTGGCGTGAGATCGACCGCATTTTCCGCGCCTCCCTGAAGGACAAGCCGGAGGACGAGGCGGAGCCCGCCCCGCTGCCGGACTTCACCGAGGGGCAGGCCTTTGACCGGGTGGAGGCCGCTGTCACCGAACATTTCACCACTCCGCCCAAGGCGTACACGGAGGACACCCTCCTGGCGGCGATGGAGACTGCCGGAAAAGACGATATGCCGGAGGACGCCGAACGCAAGGGGCTGGGCACCCCGGCCACCAGGGCGGCGATCCTGGAAAAGCTGGTGGCGGCCGGCTTTGTGGAGCGTAAGGGCAAGAGCCTGATTCCCACCAAGGCGGGGATCAACCTGGTCACCATCCTGCCGGACACGCTGACCTCTCCCTTGCTCACGGCGGAGTGGGAGCAGAAACTGGCCGCTATCGCCAGGGGCGAGGGCGACCCCGATGCGTTCATGGCGGGGATCTCTGAAATGACGCGGGACCTGGTGAAAACCTATTCCCATATCTCCGAGGAGGGGCAAAAGCTGTTCGCCCCGGAGCGGGAGGCGGTGGGCCTCTGCCCCCGCTGCGGCAAGCCGGTCTATGAGGGCAGGAAAAACTTTTACTGCTCTGACCGCTCCTGCCGCTTTGTCCTGTGGAAGGATGACCGCTTCTGGACTACCCGCAAAAAGGAGCTGACCCGGAAGATGGCGGCCGATCTGCTGAAGAAGGGCCGCACCTCCGTCAAGGGGATGTGGTCGGAGAAGAAGGGCTCCACCTATGACGCGGTGGTGGTGCTGGACGATACCGGCGAAAAGTATGTCCGCTTCAAGCTGGAGTTTCCCAAACGGAAGGAGGGTGTGAATGGCAGGTAAGCCGGTCCCGGATATTTCTCTTGGCGGCGCGGAACAGAACATGAGCCGGGAGGAGCTGGCGGCGGTGGCGAAAGCCGTGGCCGCCCTCTCCCCGGAGGACCGGGATCTCCTGGCCGCTGTGCAGGAGTCCCCCTTCCGGCTAACCACAGCGGAGCAGTTCATGGAATTTGAGAAAAATGTGGACTGCTTCGTGCTGGAGCCCCATGTCCAGACCCTGGAGGACCTTGGCTGGGAATACCTGGAGGAGAAGTTGACCATTGATCTGACGGATGACCTCCGGGCCGCCATCGACCCCGCCCCCTTCGGCAGGCACGCACTGGAGGAGGATAGGGGGTGCTTTACCAGCCGGGGCTATCTGTTTCCCACGGATGACGAGTGGGAGCATGACCGCCCGCAGGAGAAACAGGCGGAGAAAAAGCCCTCCATCAAGGAGCGGCTGGAACAGAGCCGCCAGGAGTGCATGAACAAAAACAAGGCCCAGGCGCCCCACAAGGGGAAGCCTGAGCCGGAACTGTAAAGGAGGTGCGTATATGCCCCATTATGAGTACGACAAGGATTATCCCTTTGCCGCCTTCATCACCAACCTGGGCAAGTACAACGAGGGCGACCTGGTGGGCGAATGGGTGAAGTTCCCCACCACGGCGGAGGAGATGCAGAAGGTGTTTGAACGCATCGGCATCGGGCAAAAGGACGACTTCGGTCAGCCCTATGAGGAGTGGTTCATCACGGACTATGACTGCTATGTGGACGGCCTCTATGACAAGCTGGGCGAGTATGAAAACCTGGACGAGCTCAACTACCTGGCCTCCAAGCTGGACGAAATGAGCCAGGGCGAGTATGAACAGTTCCAGGCGGCCATGGAGATTGGCGACCATGCGGGCAGTATCCAGGAGATCATCAACCTGACGGAAAATCTGGACTGCTACGATGTGTACCCCGACATCCACGACCACGACGATCTGGGCCGGTATTACATCGAGGAACTGGACGCCATGCAGGTGCCGGAGCATCTGCGTAATTACATCGACTATGAGGCCTACGGGCGGGACATCGCCCTGGAGGAGGGAGGTGAGTTCACCGATTTCGGCTATGTGCGGGACACCGGGGACCGTTTTGATGAAGTGTACGATGGTGAGCGCGGCAGCATCCCGGAGGAATACAGGGTGATGACCTTCCAGGACGACATCCCCGAAGAAGAAATTTCGGAATGGGCCATGGACCTTGCCTATGATATGGACGAGTTTTTCCGCCAGCATGACCCGCAGTATGCCGCCGAACACCCGGAAGAACATGCGGCGAAGGAAGAAATTTATGAAAACCTTTCCGATTGCCGCATCGCCGCTCTGGAAGAAAAATTGAAGGCGCTGGGCCAGACCCCGGAGGACTACCTCCCCTCCGAACTGGAGAAATTCAAGGAGGCTGTGGGCTATGAGGAATTTCTGGATGTGGACCCGGCGGCGATCCGGGAGGCCATCCAGAACCCGGACAAGACCCATGTGGATGAGATGCTGGCCTTTGCGGAGCAGGCGGGCCGGGAGTATGAGGCGGAGCTGTCCGGGCAGCCGGCGGCGCCCAGCCCGGATGCCCTGGAGACCGGCGAAACGGTGCAGACCCCCAGGGGCACCTTCCATGTGACGGATATGAGCCGGGAGCAGATGGAGGCGGCCGGATATGGTTTCCACCATCAGTCTGACGATGGGAAGTATCTCATTATGGGCAATGGTTCCAGGGCTTTTGCAATCCGCAATGAGGAGATCCAGGAGCATACTGCCCCGGAGAAACTGACCGTCCTGGTGGTGGAGCCCATGAAGGAGCCCTATGTGAAGGAGATCGATCCCGGCCTCCATGCGCTGCAAGCGGAGGTGGGCGGCGATATTGCCGCCTCCTATCCATTTGACGATCCGGTGGGGCTGGTGCTGAACGATGAAGGCAAGCTCATCGGTCTGGACCTGAACCGCTCTCTCCGAGACGAGCATGGAGAGATCTATGACATTGTGGCGGGCACCTTCCTGGTGGTGGGCTTGGGCGAGGAGTCCTTCTCCTCCCTGCCCCCGGAGCTGGCGCAGAAGTACATGGAACACTTCAAGCAGCCTGAGCAATTCATCAGTCTGAACGGGCAGATCGTGTCCATCCCCGTGGAGCCGGAGAACCCCCTGCGTACCGCCGAGATGACCCTGGAGGATGACTATGGGATGATCGATGGCGTGCTGAACAATGGCCGCAGGGGCGAGGAGCAGGAGAAGGCCCAGGGCGAGGCCCGCCGGACTGCGCCGGAGAAGCGCCCCTCCATCCGGGAGCGGCTGGCGGAGGCAAAAAAGGAGTGCGGCGAGCGCAAGCCACCGGACAAGGCACACCAGAAAAAGCCCCCGGAGCATGACCTATGAGCCGGAGCAGGAAATGGCGGCTGGAGTGGGCGTTCTTCCTGGGAGAGAACGGCCGCCGCCAGTACAACAAGGTCTGCAAAGGCTGTGTCCATCCCTGCAAGCAGAGTTTCCGGGCGATCCTTATCTCCTGCCCCCATTACCAGTCCGCACGCTCCAAAAAATGCGGGAATTAAGGTCGGAAAGGGGCGGATTTTTCGCCTGTGGCGGCTTTTCCGGGAGCCGCCCTTATGATTTCCCATGTGGGCTTGCCCCTCTGATTTAAGGGGTGCAGACAGGCTATTTTGAATACTTTTCCATAACAGTGCGGGAGCGCCGCCTTCGGTCAATGCCGAGGGTGACGCTCCCGCTTTTTTTCTTTTTTCTCTTTCAATCAAGATAGGACAGGAAGGATATTCGCCGCAGTAGGCGCTGTGGGAATGTGCGTAAACGGTCATGCTGGTGGAGCTGTGGGAAACGATGTTTGCGGGCTGTGGGAAAGCCGGCGGCTTTTCCATCAGGCCGTGAATATCTGTTTTCCATCGGCGGAGCGGCCGTTTTCCACATTTCCATAGCGCGGTTATCCCACGATCAGGCGGTAGATGGTAAGGGGCACGTACCACGCCGCCACCAGCAGTCGCCACACCAGGACGAAGCCGCCGATGAGTCCGCCAATGATGAAGTTCAGCACGAACAGCGCGGCGCCGCCGCCCAGGGAGCCGCCGCCCGGCACTATCCAGACGCGCATCCGATGGATGCCGAAGGGCAGGCCGCAGAGTATCCATAGCCCGAGGAGATCCAGCTCTCCATTTCTGATACAGGCGGATTTGAAAATGCAGTACAGTAGCCCGGCGATGGCAACGGGCAAAACAGCCTTCTTGAAAAACTCCTTGATAGTCTCGGTTCTCCTCATGGGCGGCACCTCCATTCCTGTCTTGATTATACCGGGAAAATCTGACCGCGCCCAGAGGCTTTTGAAAAGTCTGGCAAAGCGCACAACTGTCACTATTCCAGTTCGTTGCTCCGCTGCCTCTGATGTTCGGTCTCCCTCGGCTTTTCCAGCAGGGACTCCACATTCTGGCGGAGGGTGTCATACTCCCGCTCCTCCCGTTGTGCTTTCCTGTATTCTGATTGCAGGGCGGTCCTCCTGGCAGTAAGTTCATCCATCTCAGCCCGGAGCCGCTGGGTGGCGGGCAGGGGTACGGCGTCCAGGCGTTTCAACTCCCTCGCCGCCGCCTCGAACAGAATGATCTCTCCCTCATGTCCCCGGAGGAATTTCTCCTTGTCCCTGGACTGGTGGTACTGGTCATACAGGGGACGGAGCTGGCGGTAGGTGGCGGCGTGCTTCATGGTGAGGGTCAGCCGCTCCACTTCCTTTTCGGTTGCCCGGAGATCTGCCTTTACCCTGGCGGAAGCGGCCGCCGCCCCATCACATCGCTCGGACAATTCCTCATAACTGCTGATCCCGTGTTCGGCCAGATAGTTCAGAGTTTCCGCCGCCCGCTTCAAATTCTCGATGGTCGCCCAGTGCTTATAGCCGGCGCTCTGCTGGGCTTTGAGATTGTTCTGGATGTCAATGAGCAGGCTGGGCTTCCCGGTGCGCTGTTTCGGCTGGCGGGAGGGCCGGGGCCTTCCGGCGATCCGGGCAGTCAGGGCCTCCTCGGCGTAGTCGGCGCCCAGGGTTTTGAGCCGGGTGAACCGCTCCTGGCCCGGCGCTCGGACGGAGATATACTTGCCTCGTTTCAGCTCGTACCCCTCCCGCTGGAGCCGGCGGAGCAGGTCCTCCAGGTCGGTGCAGCCGGGGAGGAGCCGGTCGATGGCGGCTTTCAGTTTTGCCTTATAGCTGGTGCCGTTCTGTGCGGCCTGATGCTCAATGTAACTCTTGCCCTTGTCCCTGCCGGGGACAATGACGGACAGACCATGCTCTTTGCAGATACGGTCACTGGTGCGACGGATCTCATGATAGTTCCGCTTGTTGGAGTGGTAGTGCTTGTGATCGGTGAAGCTGACCGCATTGAAAATCAGGTGATTATGGATGTGATCTCTGTCTGTATGGGTGGTGAGGACAAACTCATATTTGCCGCCCAAAACCTCCCGCGCCAGTTCCATGCCGATCCGGTGGGCTTCCTCCGGCGTGACCTCCCCAGGCTCAAACGCCTGGATGAGATGGCGGCCCAGGTTCGTGCCCTTGTCGATGGCATGGCGGCGGGTCCAGGCAAATTCGATGTCGGCGGTCTCGGCGGTGCAGCCGAAGGAGGACACCAGCAGCTTCCCGTCCGTCTTGTCGGGATTGCAGATATAGTCAATGGCCGCTTTCAGCGTTGACTTAATAGGATGCGTCTTTGTAACTGCCATATCTGCTCCAATCTCTGCCGGATCTCCTCCATGTCGGCCTGATAGGTGGGGCCGCCGGCGTTGACCCGCTTGGCGATCTGGTTGATGTTCCGGCCGATGGAACCCAGGGCCTTAGTCATCTCTTTGATGTCAGTGGTGTCCACCTGGATAATATATCCGTCAATCGCCATCTTCCGCAGGTACGCCCCATACCGCTTTGTGGGGAGCTGGCTCATCTTCTCGTCAATGAGCCGCTTCTCCTCCTCTGTGACCCAGAATTTCATCTGGATATTCCGCTTTCGATTTGCCATGCCGCGCCGCCTCCGTTCTTATAAGGGTCTGGGACTATCCCAGCAAGCATTTTTGTGTTTAGGGGCAGGGGGCCCCCTAAACCGAAAATCCGCCAGTGGGTACTCACTGGCTGTGCTTGCTACCGTAACCCTTCCCCTCGTTTTTCCTCCTATCAATACTACAATTTGAAGCTTGGTAAATGGCTGTAATTTAGAATTTATCCTAGGGGGCTTGACAAACACATTTGGTCGAGTATAATGATAACTAAGTTAGCGCGCAAAGCTATCACGGTTAAGGAGGGAGGTAAAAGCATGGCAGTCGGTACATACGAAATTACACATGAAAAAATCATGGAAAGTGGACGGACACTTTTTCTGCAAAATGGCTATGAGCGCACAAACTTACGCGAGCTTTGCAAGGGAGCAGGAATTACCACAGGAGCCTTTTATCGGCATTTTGAAAATAAAGAAGCATTATTCGCTGCATTAGTCGATCCAGCTATCAAAGGATTGCAGGAGATATATGACGCAGCAGGTGATAAATGTTTTGACTTCGTATCTGTGGAGAATATCAATCAAATTTGGTCTGTGTCGATTGATACAATGGCAGAGTTTATCCGATATATCTTTAAGAATTTTGATGCTTTCAAACTTCTGCTCCGCTGCTCTGATGGGACAAAGTATGTTGACTTCACTGATTGGATGGTAGAGCGAGAAGTTGAGGACTCAATAAAACTTAACGCTGTATTAGAACAAAAGAATATTCCTTTTCACAAATTGACAGTCAAAGAGATGCACATGCTGTACCACTCGTACTATTCCTGCATTTTTGAAACGGTATTGCATGACTATACTGAAGAAGAAGCATTACAATGTACGAACACCCTTGCAAAGTTTTTCACGGCTGGCTGGCGTGAAGCGCATGGCCTTTGATATTCCAAAGGCCTTTTTTTCGGCGTGAAAGATAACTTAGTATGCAAATATTGTTAGCACACTTTGTTATCAGTAATTGGCTGCTATATTTTTTTAATATATGGTTAGCAAAACCTAACTTTAATTTAAGGAGGTAGTCACATGGAAAACAAAAATGAGCAAAGCACAGCTTCAAGTTTGCTGCGCTTTGCTGGCCCGTACAAAGGTAGATATGCCCTTTCCATTTGCCTTTCCGTACTGGGCGTTGCATCGGGTCTTGTCCCGTATTATGCCGCCGCTCAAATGTTGATTGGGCTGATCGGCACAGAACGGAGTTTCTCGTTCTACATTTTTTGGGGAACCGTCGCCGCCGTTGGTTATCTGGCAAAATCCACTTTTGCTATTCTTTCGACGAGTGTTTCCCATACAGCCACTTTCCTTGCGCTTCGGGATATACGGAAACAAATCGTAGATAAATTTTCCCGTATGCCGATGGGAACACTCCTCAATACGCCATCCGGTCAGTTAAAAGATACGCTGGTAGACCGTGTAGAGGGACTGGAAACCCCTCTTGCCCATCTGTTGCCGGAAATGTCGGCCAATGTTTTGGTGCCGGTTTTCATTGTTGTTTATCTGTTCGTACTGGACTGGCGTATGGCGTTGATCTCCCTTATCACAATCCCGGTAGGCATGGCTTTTATGGCAACGATTTTGAAAACCTATCCGCAACAGTATGAGGGATCTGTGAAGATCAATCAACGGATGAATAACGCCGTTGTCGAGTATGTGAATGGCATTGAAGTCATCAAGGCATTTAATCAAAGTGCCGCTTCTTATGGGAAATATTCAGATGCTGTCCGTGAAAACGCAGACTATTTCTACAAATGGATGAAAAGTTGTCAATGGGCAATGGCGTCTTACAATGCAATCTGCCCTGCTGTTCTGATTACAGTGCTTCCGGCAGGCGTTTTGTTCTATGCAGCCGGAAGTATTACATCCGCAAATTTGATTACCATCATCATTCTCTCCCTTGGTATTGTCGGACCATTGATTGCGGCATCAAACTTTGCGGATAGCCTCGGTATGGTAGGGACTGTTGTAAATGAGATTGCTGCTCTGCTGGACGGTCCTGAATTGGTGCGGCCTACGCAGCCGGTTTCTTTAGATAGTCAAGAAATTCGGTTGAACGATGTTTCTTTCTCGTACAACAATGACGGTGATAATGCAATTCAGCATATTGACCTCACCATCAAACCAGGAACCGTCACTGCTCTTGTGGGACCGTCTGGTTCAGGCAAGTCTACCATCACGAAGCTGATTGCCGGCTTTTGGGATGTGGGGGCAGGTTCTATTACCCTTGGCGGAAAAGACCTGCGTACAATCCCACAAAAGCAGCTTGCCGATCAGATTGCTTATGTGTCGCAGGACAACTACTTGTTTGATGATACCATCCGGGAAAATATCCGCATGGGTCGGCTTTCTGCATCGGATGCCGAGGTTGAAGAAGTCGCAAAAGCAGCAGGATGTGATGCGTTTATCCGCAGGCTTGAAAATGGCTATGATACGAATGTTGGCGGTGCTGGTGGACACCTTTCCGGCGGAGAACGCCAGCGTATTGCCATCGCCCGCGCCATGTTAAAAAATGCGCCGATTATTATTCTCGACGAAGCGACTGCCTACATTGATCCCGAGAATGAAGCCGTTGTTCAACAGGCTGTGAGCAAGCTGGTTGCTGGAAAAACGCTGATTATTATTGCCCACCGCCTTTCAACCATTACGGACTCAGATCAGATTGTGGTTATGAAGGATGGCTCTATCTCCGGCATAGGCACCCACGATGAACTGCTTAAAACATCGGAGCTTTATAGAGAAATGTGGCAGGCCCACATTGGAGCAAAGGATGGTGAGAAAGTATGATAAGCGTTTTCAAAAAGATTTGGCTGTTTGCGGGTAAGGAACAGAATAATATCAAAAAATCAATCGGACTTGGCCTTTTGAATGCGATTTTCCATGCGCTTCAGCTCTATGCGATATTCGTTGTCCTGGCAGCACTTGTGGCTGGCAATGCCGGAAAAACCACTGCATTTTGGGCTGTCGGTTTCATGCTGGTCAGTATTATCGGAAAAATCATTACGCAATACTATTCCCAATTGCAGCGTGTCCATGCGGGCTACTTTATGGCTGCCGGTAAGCGTATTCAGATTGGCGACAAGCTGAAAATCGTTCCGATGGGCTATTTTAATCAAAACAGCCTCGGCAATATTACTGCTGTTGCCACAACCATACTAAGCGATGTCGAAACGACAGCTCCTGTGGTACTGGTTACAACTCTTGGAGGATTCATCAATGCTGTCGTATTCGCAGTTGTTATCCTGCTGTTTGATTGGCGAATCGGTTTGCTGGTAGTTGCTGCAATGATTCTGTTCCTATGGGTAACTTCCCTGATGGAAAAACGGACACGCCGCAATGCCCCGCTGCGTCAGGCCGCACAAGAAAAATTAGTGTCTGCTGCTCTGGAAACGATTCAGGGCATGAGTGTTGTAAAAGCGTTCAATTTGAACAGAGATAAAAATAAGCGTATGGAGCAGGCGATTGATAATAGCTGCACTGAAAACGCCAGCATGGAAAAATCTATGTCACCGTACCTTTGGCTTCAGCAGCTTGTCCTCGATCTGTTCAGTGTAGCAATCATGCTTTTATCTACTTACTTTTACCTTCAGGGAACAATGCCGCTGGCTTACTGCCTGATGATGATTGTTGCCTCTTTTATGATTTTCGGAGAACTGAAAAGTGCCGGAAGCGGTATGGCTACACTTCGTCTGGCGGAGGTTTCCATTGACAGAGCTAATGAACTGGACGAAGTTCCCGTTATGGCTGAGGGGCAAATTGACAAATCCCCCGTTTCTCATGACATCGAATTTCAGAATGTCCACTTTGCTTACGAGAAACGGACGATTTTGGAGAGTGTGAATTTCAAAATACCGGATCGCACCATGACTGCGATCGTCGGCCCGTCCGGTTCAGGGAAAACAACGATCTGCAATTTGATTGCGCGGTTTTGGGATGTAAACAGCGGACGAGTGATGATTGGCGGGCAGGATGTGAAATCTTACACACTTTCCGAACTGATGTCCAATATCAGCATGGTTTTTCAAAATGTATATCTTTTCGCTGATACGATTGAGAACAATATCAAATTCGGCAAGCCGGACGCCACTCATGAAGAAGTGGTTGAAGCAGCCAGAAAAGCGTGCTGTGACGATTTTATTTCTGATTTGCCTGATGGATATAACACTCTAATCGGAGAGGGCGGTGCATCGCTCTCTGGCGGTGAAAAGCAACGGCTCTCTATTGCTCGTGCCATGTTGAAAGATGCCCCCATTGTCATTTTTGATGAAGCCACTGCAAATGTCGATCCCGAAAATGAGGATCGTTTACAGACAGCAATCGAAGAACTGACAAAAGACAAGACCATTATTATGATTGCTCACCGTCTCAAAACGGTACGGAATGCCGATCAAATTCTTGTAGTGAACGGCGGACATATTGTGCAGCAAGGCAAGCACGATGATTTAATTAAACAAAAAGGTATCTATGCTGATTTTGTCAGCGGTAGAAAACAGGCTATCGGCTGGAAACTTGGTGCCGGTAATTAAAGGTTTGTTCCGCTACTGCGGTTCAGATAAAAATAAAAGTAGGAGGATTTCAAAATGGAATCGAAAAAATTAAAGGCCAAAGACCTCATTAACGTCGGTATTTATACCGCCATCTACATTGTCATTTTCTTTGTTGTTGGGATGCTTAATGCAATTCCGGTGCTTTATCCGTTCCTCTATATCCTGATCCCGTTGATTTCCGGCATCCCGTTTATGCTGTTCCTAACGAAAACAGATAAATTCGGTATGGTAACGATTATGTCCGTTATCTGCGGCGTGTTCTGGTTCCTGATGGGATATACCTGGACAGCTATCGTTGGATATGTGGTTTTCGGTATTATTTCTGACCTGGTTCTCCGGGCTGGAAAATATAAGAGTTTCAAGATTGATGTGATCGGTTACTGGCTGTTTTCCTGCGGAATGATTGGTTGCCAGGCTCCTATGTGGGTAATGGCTGATACATATATGGCAGGTATCGAGCAGTCGATGGGCGCACAGTATGCCAGCGAACTGGCTCGTTATATGCCGTCCTGGATGGGAATTGCCGCTATCGCAATTATCTTTGTGGGTGCGCTGCTGGGTTCCCTGCTGGGACACAAAATGTTGAAAAAGCACTTCGAGAGAGCGGGCATCGTGTAATGGAAAAGTACGCGGCTTATCAACCACCAAAACGAAAAGGGTTTTATCTTGACCCTCGCACTAAAATCCTGTTCATGGCATTTGTAACAACGCTGATGTTCTTTGTATATGAGAACCTTGCGATGGATGCTGCTGTGGCGATAATCCCGTTGACTTTGCTGCTTATCAACCGTCAGGTGCGGACGGCCCTCATTTATGGAGGGCTGTTCGCCTTGGCGCTGGTAGCAAAGCTAACGCAGGGGATGTATGTGTTGCCGGACCTCTTGAACATGATTTCCGTTTTGCTTATTGCAATGGTTATCCGGCTGTTTCCTATTTTTATGCTGGGCTATTACATCATTGAATCAACAAAGACTGATGAGTTTGTTGCCGCTATGGAGAAATGGCGTGTGCCGGAGGCATTTGTCATTCCTATATCCGTTGTGTTTCGGTTCATTCCCACACTCGGAGAAGAGTCAGCCGCCATTACTGATGCTATGCGTATGCGCGGTATCCAATTTGGTACAAAGAAATTCTGGCAAGCGCCTACTGCTATCATTGAATATCGGATTATTCCCTTGATGATGTCTGTTGTAAAAATCGGAGATGAATTGTCGGCCGCAGCTCTGACAAGGGGACTTGGAGGACTAAAACACAGAACGACGATTGCTAATATTGGATTTACTTTTTGCGATGCGATTATTGCCTTGTTGTCAGCAGGTCTGCTTGTATGGGCGCTTTTGTGGGGAGGTGTTCTTTCTTGATCGAATTTCAAAATGTCACCTTTACCTATCAAAGTACAGAGAGGGAAAGTGGTGTCTATAACCTGAATTTCAAAATTCCAGACGGGCAAGTGGTATTGTTATGCGGAGAGTCTGGATGCGGCAAAACGACTCTCACTAGGTTGATTAACGGTCTTGCACCGGAATATTACGATGGTCAGCTTTCGGGAGAAGTTCTTGTAAATGGGAAAAGTACAGCTAAGACGCCTTTATACGAACTCTCAAAAGTAGTTGGTTCCGTATTTCAAAACCCACGTTCACAGTTTTTTACCGTGGACACAACAGGTGAAATTGCGTTTGGCTGTGAAAATATTGGATTGCCGAAAGAAGAAATCTATCAGCGGATTGGTCAGGTGACTGGGGAACTAAAAATTCAAAAGTTATTGGATCGTAGCCTATTTGCATTATCCGGCGGAGAGAAGCAAAAAATTGCCTGTGCGTCTGTTTCTGCGATGGAACCGGAAATCTTTGTGCTGGACGAACCATCGTCAAACCTTGATGTGGCTACGATTGCCGATTTGAGAGAAGTTGTTGCCAAATGGAAGGCGATGGGAAAAACGATTATCGTGGCCGAACATCGGCTGTATTATCTCATGAGTGTGGCGGATCGCATTATCTATTTGAAAGATGGACAGATTGCTAAAGATATGCCTGTTACAGATTTTGCAACTCTGCCAAGAGCCCAGCTTCAGAAAATGGGCCTGCGCTCCTTGCACCCATCATTTGCATCGGAGATGTCTCAGACGTCGGTTAGCAACGAAACGATCCAGTTAACTGATTTTCATTTTTCCTATGGTCGAACCGAAGCCGTGAACATTCCAAATCTCTCCATCCCACGGGGCGGGATTGTAGGAGTTCTTGGTGACAACGGGGCCGGGAAAACAACCTTTGCCAAATGCTTATGTGGGTTGGAAAAATCAGCAGACGGTGTCTTGCGAATTGGAAACGAGAGCCTCAATGCCAAGCAGCGTATCCACAAATGCTATATGGTCATGCAAGACGTCAATCACCAGTTATTTACGGAAAGCGTTGAGGACGAAATTTTGCTTAGTTTGCCAGGGGAAAACGAAGATGCTGACAAACAGCAGGCCAAGGAAATTTTAGAGAATCTAAACCTGCTTCAATTCAGCAATCTGCATCCCATGTCCCTTTCTGGCGGTCAGAAACAGCGTGTAGCCATTGGCAGCGCGATTGCATCGGATAAAGAAGTGCTGGTGTTTGATGAGCCGACAAGCGGTCTTGATTATCACCACATGATAGAAGTTGCAACGAATCTGATGGCTCTGAGTAAGATGGGTAAAACACTTTTTATTATTACACATGACCCTGAATTGATCGCCCAGTGCTGCAATTATTTCATGTTCATAGAGCATGGAAAAATCAAGTGGAGCGGCGGTTGGACGGATGATAATCGCCAGCGGTTGCATGACTTCTTTTCGGTGATTTGAACAACCAAGTCAAGGAAGGAGGCGCACTAAGATTTTTTCTTTAGTAGTCCGTGAAGCAATGGAAGCATTGCAGAGAAAACAGGAGCAGGAGCGCAAAGAATTTATGAAACCAACAATAACTCCGTCCGGAGAGGATTATCTGGAGGCCATACTTGTCCTCCAGCAAAAGCAAGGCATGGTGCGCTCCGTAGATGTGGCCCGGCACTTGGAAGTCACTAAGCCCAGCGTATGCCATGCGGTGGCGACCCTGCGGGATGGGGGCTTCCTGACAATGGACAGCGACTTCTTCCTCCACCTCACCGATATAGGGCGGGAAGTGGCGGAGCAAATCTATGAAAAGCACCGCTTCTTTACGGACCGGCTCATCGAAGCCGGTGTGGACCCGGAAACAGCGGAGCGGGACGCCTGCCGGATGGAGCATGTCATCAGCCAGGAGTCCTTCGAGCATCTGAGGGATGCCTACAATGCACATAAAGATTGATTTGCCCGATTGATAATGGGTAAAACAGTAACGCGGCCGGGCACCTCATACCCGACCGCGTTATTTTTCTTGCTGGAAGGTCTCCGCCTGTTTGCAGAGCGCGATATATTTTTCAATCTCTGCTTCGCTTTTCCCGGCAAAGAAGTCCACGACTGTTTTTGAAACGGTCTGGCTTACCATTTCCGGGAAGATGGCTGCATCCACGCTGATATTCAATTCCCTGGCAAGGAGCACCACTGTTTCAAATTTTGGATTACTCTTGCCGGTTTCCAAATCTATGATCGTGCGGGAGTTCATGCCGAGGCGTTCGGCTAACTGCTTTTGCGTCAAATGCCGCCGCTTCCGTTCTGACCGCACTTTCCATGCAAATAAATCAAGCGGATTGTTCACTACACATCACCTCTATACCATTGTAGGGTGTGCTTCCGCTCATATAAATAACCATAGAACTCATATAAAGTAAGTTATAACTCATATTACAGGAGAAAAGGGCGATATGGATGAGATCGTCAACTCAAAGGAGGTCAGAATAAGGCGGGGCCTACCGCTCCTGCGGCGGATTCCCTTGCCGCTGCAAAACATATTCCAATAACGCAGTAGCGAGCCACACTCAAAGAAGTGAGTTGTGGCTCGTTTTTTATATACTGCGGCTCATATCCAGAAAATCCCGCTCTTTTGTCCGCCTGCGCTTGGGCGCCGGCTGCCGCTCTCCGCCCCGCTTCGTTCCGGCCTGTCAACCTGAACGAAGCGAAAGGAGCCATTATGAGCGGCAAAAAATATTTTTACATAGACCCTGAAAACCGGCCAAACCGGACCACTCGTGAACGAGTAGTGAGCGAAAGGGGAAGAAAAGAACTGCCTCCCGGCACGAAGGGAGGTGAGAACTTGAAACCTGACCGCCACTACGAGCACAAGCAGCACGCCTTTGACAGCTACTGCAAGAAGGTGTTGAAATGCGAGGCGTGCAATGGCTATCGTGAGATCAGCCGCCGCCAGAAGCGTGTCACATCTTTGGAGGATCTGTCTGAGGCCGAATGGGCCCAGCTTGCGGTTTACGACCGCTACTCGTGGGAGTACACGACCTTCCCTGTGGGAGGTGCTGTGATCCTGATCGAGGATGACCGGCTGGCCGAGGCGCTTCTGGGGCTGTCCCAGGAGAACCGGGAAATCTTTATGATGCACTGGTTCCTGCGGATGACCGATGAACAGATCGCCAAGCACATGGACATGGCCCGCCGGACGGTCAATACCCGCAGGCATAAAGCCTATCAGCTGCTGAAGGAGCTGATGGGAGGTGAAGCGGATGACTAAATCTGCGCGTATGCGGGCATCGCTGATCCCTTACCCGGTGATTGTTGCCGCTGTCGGAGGAAACCCCGAAGCGGTTTACCGGGTTGTCCGGCACTATTCCGGCTACATCGCTGCGCTGTCTACACGGACGAGCTATGGCCCTGACGGCTATCCCCGTCCCCAGGTGGACGAAGATCTGCGCGGCCGACTGGAAACCAAGCTGATTATTTCCATCCTGGATTTTGACCTGAGCTGATCCAGGGCAGGGCATCGCGTGTTTATCCCCCTTTCCACGCGGCGCTCCGTATAGCTCCTTGACAAAGAAAGCCCGGCGGGAGGCCTCCGGCGCAGC
>ULRR01022194.1_pt1 | contig 21068 bp, 11 predicted proteins | sample 1955651 | NCBI WGS metagenome assembly ULRR01 (sample SAMEA4835688, study PRJEB28245) | human gut metagenome | biome: gut microbiome; material: fecal sample | place: Denmark | collected 2008
CCCCGCGAAAAGGGGTTCCGCTACTGGTTCTACAAGCGGCTGGCCAAGCAGCCCGTGCTGCTGTCGGCCGTGCAGCCCGGCCTGCGGACCCGCGTGGCGGTGCAGGCGCTCGAGAACTACGGCCATTTCGGCTCGCAGGCCGCATGCAGCCTCCGCTACCGCAAGCACGGCCGCAAGGCCCGCGTGGACTATACGCTGCACGTCGCGCCGCCCTACACCTATTCGCGGATCGCCTATCCGCAGCCCGAAGGGACGCTCCGCCCGCTCTTCGACAGCCTGCAGGCAACGTCGCTGCTGCGTCCCGGGGCGCAGTACAACCTCGATACGCTCACGCAGGAGCGCAGCCGCATCGCCGCGCAGCTGCGCAATCGCGGCTACTACTACTTCCGTCCCGAGTACCTCGAATACCTCGCCGACACGACCCTCGCGCCGCGGCGTGTCGATCTGCGGCTCGTGCTCAAGCCCGACGTGCCCGCCGCGGCGCTCGAATCCTACCGCGTGGGCGGGATTACCGTCTCCCTGCGCAACGTCGAGCCCGGACCGGCCGACACGTTGCGGCTGCGCGATGCCGAGATTGTGGCCCAGCGGCCGCTGAAACTCCGCCCGCGGGTGCTGGCCCGGGCGCTGGCGCTCCGGCGCGGCGAGCTCTTCACGGTCGATGCGCAGAACCGCACGCTCAACGAGCTGGGCAAGCTCGGTGTCTTCCGCTCGGTGGGCATGAGCGTGCCGCCGCTCGATTCGCTGCGCGGCGGCCGGGAGATCGACGTGCGCATCGACGCGCAGTTCGACTACCCGGTCTCGGTCTCGCTCGAAACCGACGTGACCTCCAAGTCGAACAGCTTTCTCGGACCGGGCATCTCGCTGAAGCTCTCCGACAACAACCTCTTCCGCGGCGGCGAGGTCTTCTCCGTCGCGCTCGACGGCTCCTACGAGTGGCAGACGGGCAACAAGAACTCCGGCGGCCGCTCCTCGCGGCTCAACTCCTACGAGCTGGGGCTCAACGCGACGCTCGACGTGCCGCGCCTGCTGGCCTTCGGACGCCTGTCGGAGCGCCTGCCCGCGCCGCGCAAGACCTCATTCCAGCTGGGACTGAACCTGATGAACCGTCCCGACTATTTCCGCCTGATCGCCTTCAGTGGCTCGGCCGGGTACGACTTCCGGACCTCGCCGTCGAGCAGCCACACCCTCACGGTCCTGAAACTCGTCTACAACCGGCTGCTGCATACGACCGAGTCGTTCGACCAGACGCTCGAGGCCAATCCGGCCATCGCGTTGAGCTTCCGCGACCAGTTCATCCCGTCGGTGGGGTATACCTATACCTTCGACCGGAGCTACGGTGCGACCGCCAGCCGCCGCTTCTACTGGCAGAACAGCTTTTCGGCCGCGGGCAACCTGCTGGCGGGCGTGCTGCGCCTGTGCGGCGAGCGGCAGCCGCAGCATCTGTTCGGCAACCGCTTTTCGCAGTTCGTCCGCAACGTGAGCGAGGTGAAGTTCTTTCAGCGCCTCGGACGCCGCGACAACTGGCTGGCGACGCGCTTCCTCGTGGGGGTGGGGTATGCCTACGGCAACTCCGAGGTGATGCCCTACAGCGAGCAGTTCTACATCGGCGGCGCCAACAGCATCCGCGCCTTCACCGTGCGGTCGATCGGCCCGGGCAGCTACCGTCCGCCCGCGGGCGACCGCAACGGCTACCTGGATCAGACGGGCGACTTCAAGCTCGAGGCCAACGTCGAGTTCCGCTTCGGCATCATGGGACGCCTCCACGGCGCGCTGTTCCTCGATGCGGGCAACATCTGGCTGCTGAAGAACGACCCCCTGCGGCCGGGCGCCGAACTCAAGTGGCGGGGATTCTGGAACGAGATCGCCCTCGGCACGGGATTCGGCCTGCGCTACGACATCAGCTACCTGGTGCTGCGCGCCGACCTCGGCATCGGCATCCACACGCCCTATCCGAACCCCGACAGGCGGGGCTATTACAACATTCAGAGTTTCAAGGACGGGTTGGGATTTCACCTGGCCATCGGCTATCCCTTCTGACGGAGCGCGCGGGTGGTGCGTTTCAGCGGTGGAGGAGGAGCATCAGCGCCAGCGGCAGGTAATCCTTCAGCGTGCGGCGCAGCAGTTGGAGGGCCGTCTGCATCTCGGTGGTCACGCGCCGCACGGAGAGCCCTAGCTCTTCGGCGATCTCCTGATAGGTCTTGTTTCCGAAACGGTTGGCCAGAAAGACCTCGCGCGTGATGTCCGGCATGCGGTCCATGCAGTCGCGGAAGAGGGCCTCGACCTCGCTGGCGTAGAGACGCCCCGGGTCGCAGCTCTCGAGCGAGTTGATCTCGTGCATCAGCATCCGGCTGTTTGCGTGGTGGATGTCCTGGCGGATTTTCGTCTGGGTCTGCTCCGAGCGGAGAAAGTCGAGGCACTTGCGGATGACGATCTGGAAGAGGTAGGCCTCGAAGTTCTCCGTGAGGATTTCGTTCCGCTTTTCCCACAGCCGGACGAAGCTGTCGTTCACGAGATCCTCCGCGACGGCGGCATCGTGCACGTAGGAATTTGCCACCGTCGTGAAGGGGATGCGGCACTTGTTGAACAGACGTCCGAACTCCTCTTCGCCGAGCACTCTCTTATGTGGCAACTTCTCCGGCATGGTAAAATTTTAAACAAATGTAATCGTTTGTTTGCTCATTTGCAAACACCCGTTTTTGCGAATTGCTCCCTTCGGTGAAATTTTTTTAATTGCCTTTTCCCTCCCGGCTGGGGTGAATTATCTGTAAAATACAAATTATCAGTTAGATAAGTTGTTAAAATAATTTCGTATATTTATTAAAATATTTTTTATATCAAAAAGATCCGTTTTTGCTGTAAACGGGTCCGCTTCGATCGTCTATTTAATGCTATGAAAGAAGAGACTCTGTACCGATACTTCAATAACGAGGCTGCTCCCGAGGAGGTGGAGCAGATCGAAGCGTGGCTTGCGGAGGACCCCACCCGTCAGCGCGAATTCGATGCCGCGCACATGCTGTTCAACGCCAGTGTGCTCCAGCGCATGCACTATGAGGAGTCGGCCCGTCGGACGACCCGCGTGTGGTCGCTGCGCCGGATCGCCCGTGCGGCCGTGCGCGTGGCTGCGGCGCTGGTGCTGATTGCCGGAGCGGGGTATGCCGGCGGCATGATTGCCCGCGACGGAATGTACCGCGAGATGTCCGACCGGCTCAACGTGCTCGAGGTGCCGGCCGGCCAGCGCATGTCGATCACGCTCGAGGACGGCACGCTCGTCTGGCTCAACGGCGGGTCGCGCATGGAGTATCCGCTGCTCTTCGCCCGCGGCGAGCGGCATGTGAAGCTCTCGGGCGAGGCGCTGTTCGACGTGGCCCACGACGAGAAGCATCCGTTTGTCGTGGAGACCTTCGCTTCGGAGATCACGGTGCTCGGTACGAAGTTCAACGTCTACGCTGACGAGGAGAACGGCCGCTTCACGACGACGCTGGCCGAAGGGCGCATCCGCGCGAAGAACCTCGTCGGAAACCGTCAGGAGCAGGTCGTCCTGAATCCCAACGAGATGGTCCGCCTCATCAACGGCCACCTGGTTCCCTCGCGCGTCGCCGACCTGGATGCGCTCTGCTGGACCGAGGGATACATCAACATCCGCAACGTCGCCTTCGAGGAGCTCATGGAGCGCTTTGAGAACGCCTACGACGTGCATATCGTGATCGACCGCGCGCAGCTGCCCTCCATCGGCTATGCCAGTGGCAAGATCCGCATCTCGGAGGGGGTCGATTTCGCCCTGCACCTCCTGCAGCAGGCCTGCGACTTCAGCTACACGAAGGACGAGGCGACCAATACGATCACGATCCGCTGATACGAACCGAACGATAAAAAAGTATACCACACGTAAAAACCGTTTCTGCCTATGATATGATGCCAACTGTATTCTGAACGGCGCAAGTGACCCGCCGACGTCGGACGCCGCGCGGGAAAATAGATGATGAAGCCGCTGATAATTTCTAACCTATTACCTTAATTTTATGTATTTATGAATAAAACAGTATTCCACAGAATCTGTACACTGTTTCGATTCGCACTAACCCTGATGCTGTGCGCAGGAAGCCTCTCGGCGCTCGCGCAGACGCAGGAACTGGTAACCATCAACCTGAAAAACGTACCTATTGAACAGGTCATGCGGGAGTTGGAGCAGCAGACCAAGTATGTGTTCCTGAACAAGGATGTCGACGTCAAGCAGAACGTGAGCCTTGACGTGAACCAGATGCCCGTTCCCGAAGTGCTCTCGACGCTTTTCGCCTCGCGGAACATCGATTTCAAGATCGAGGCCAAGCATATCGTGATTTCCAACCGCACCGCTCCCGCAACGGACGGTCCGGTCGTTGTCGAAGGCCAGGTCATCGACTCGTCGAACAACCCGGTGATCGGCGCCTCCGTCGTTATCAAGGGTACGACGATCGGCGTGAGCACCGATATCGACGGCCGCTACACCCTGCAGGTGCCCGCTCCCGCCGGCTCGGCCGTGCTGGTAGTCAACTACCTGGGCTACGAGGAGCTTGAGATTCCGGTCGGCAGCCGCACGCGCATCGACGTCACGCTGAAGGAGTCGGCTGTCGATGTCGACGCCGTCGTGGTGACCGCCCTCGGTATCAAGCGTTCGGAGAAGGCCCTTTCGTACAACGTCCAGCAGGTCGACTCGGAGAGCATCCTCGCCAACAAGGACGTCAACTTCATCAACTCGCTCAGCGGCAAGGTCGCCGGTGTGACGATCAACGCCTCGTCGTCGGGTATCGGCGGTGCCTCGAAGGTGGTTATGCGTGGTGAGAAATCCATCCTCCAGTCGTCGAACGCCCTCTACGTGATCGACGGTGTGCCGATGTACTCCGCCACGTCGAGCGCCGGTACGGAGTTCAACTCGCAGGGTACGTCGGAGCCCATTGCCGACATCAACCCCGAGGACATCGAGTCGATGTCGGTGCTGAACGGTGCCGCCGCAGCCGCCCTTTACGGTTCGGATGCCGCCAACGGTGCCATCATCATCACCACGAAGAAGGGTAAGGCCGGCACGTTGAGCGTGACCGTATCGAGCAACACGGAGGTTTCGGTTCCCTTCGTCATGCCGCAGTTCCAGACCCGCTACGGCACGGGCGACCTCTCGTCGAACGAGGTTTCCCTGACGCGCAGCTGGGGCGCCCGTCTGAACAAGTTCAACTACCAGGGCTACGACCCCTATGACGACTACTTCCAGGTCGGCGTGACCGGCACGGAGAGCGTGTCGCTCTCGACCGGTACGGAGAAGAACCAGACCTACTTCTCGGCCGCTTCGGTCAACTCGCGCGGTATCGTGCCCAACAACAGCTACGACCGCTACAACTTCACGTTCCGCAACACGACCTCGTTCCTCAAGGACAAGATGACGCTCGACGTGAGCGCCAGCTACATCAAGCAGGAGGACCGCAACATGACCAACCAGGGTATCTACAACAACCCGCTGGTCGGCGCCTACCTCTTCCCGCGCGGCAACGACTGGAGCGACATCCAGATGTACGAGCGCTACGACGCCGCCCGCAAGCTCTACACGCAGTACTGGCCCGTGGGCGATGCCGGCATGACGATGCAGAACCCCTACTGGATCAACTACCGCAACCTGCGCGAGAACGACAAGGACCGCTACATGCTCAGCGCACAGCTCTCGTATGACATCCTCGACTGGCTGAACATTTCGGGCCGTCTGCGCATCGACAACTCGGTGAACGACTATACCGAGAAGTTTTACGCTTCGACCAACACGCAGCTGACCGAGAACTCGAACAACGGTCTCTACGGCATCACCCGCACGAAGGACCGCCAGACCTACGGCGACGTGCTGGTGAACATCAACAAGACCTTCGGTGAGGACTGGTCGCTGCAGGCCAACCTCGGTGCCTCGATCTCGGACATGAAGTCCGACGCCATGAAGGTGCGCGGTCCGATTGCCGACGGCGGCGATACCTTCGGTGACGAGAAGGTGGGTCTGGCAAACTTCTTTGCCATCCAGAACCTCTCGCCCAGCCGCACGGAGCGCATGCAGGACGGCTGGCGCGAGCAGACGCAGTCGATCTTCCTCTCGGCCGAGGTCGGTTACAAGAACACCTACTTCCTGACGCTGACGGGCCGTAACGACTGGCCTTCGCAGCTGGCAGGCCCCCGGTCGAACACCTCGTCGTACTTCTATCCTTCGGTCGGTGCTTCGGTCGTTCTCTCGCAGATCATCCCGAACATGCCCGAGAACCTCTCCTACATCAAGATCCGCGGCTCCTACGCATCGGTCGGTGTGGCCTTCGAGCGTTTCCTGGCCAACCCGCGCTACGAGTGGACGGGCAACCTGCAGCAGTGGGCCAACACGACGCAGTACCCGATCGAGAACCTGAAGCCCGAGCGCACCAAGTCGTTCGAGGTCGGTCTGAACATGCGCTTCCTCAAGCACTTTGAACTCGACGTGACCTACTACAACGCCAAGACCGCCAACCAGACGTTCGACCCGCAGCTGCCTGTTTCGGGCTGGTCGAAGATCTATCTGCAGACCGGTTCGGTGCGCAACCAGGGTGTCGAGCTCGCGCTCAACTACCGCAACACGTGGGGCAAGTTCTCGTGGAATACGAGCTACACCTTCTCGGCCAACGAGAACAAGATCCTCTCGCTGTCGGACAACGCCGTGAACCCCGTGACGGGCGAGACGCTGAACCTCTCGCTGCTGAACATGGGCGGTCTGGGCGACACGCGCTTCCTGCTTAAGGAGGGCGGCACGATGGGCGACCTCTACTCGCTCGTCGACCTGAAGCGTGACAGCAACAACAACATCTACATCGATCCGGACGGCAAGCTGACCACCGAGAAACTCTCGTCGGACCGCTACATCAAGCTCGGCTCCGTGCTGCCCGATGCCAACATGGCATGGCGCAACGACTTCCGCTGGCGCAACTTCAACTTCGGATTCATGGTATCGGCCCGTCTGGGCGGCGTGGTCTTCTCGCGCACGCAGGCCATGCTCGACAACTACGGCGTGTCGGAGGCTACGGCCGCAGCCCGCGACCTGGGTTACGTGTCGATCAACGGCGGCGACCGCATCGATCCGCAGGTATGGTACACGACCGTCGGCAGCGGCAACTCGATCCCGCAGTACTACACCTACTCGGCCACGAACGTCCGTCTGCAGGAGGCTTCGATCGGCTATACGATTCCCCGCAAGGCTCTGCGCGGCGTCTGCGAGATCACCGTTTCGCTCGTGGGCCGCAACCTGTGGATGATCTACAACAAGGCTCCGTTCGATCCCGAAAGCATCGCCACGACGGGCAACTTCTATCAGGGTATCGACTACTTCATGATGCCTTCGATGCGCAACATCGGCTTCAACGTGCGACTCAAATTCTAAAGACTTACGACCATGAAACATACAATCAGCAAGATATTTGCCGGAGCGCTGCTGTTGGGCACGGTGTCGTGTACGGCGAATTATTTGGACATCAACTCGAACCCCTATCAGCCGGGTGACCTGACCGCCGACGACTATGCGCTCGGCTCGGCCATGAACTCGCTGGCCAGCGGCGTGATCTCGTCGGATGTCAATACGGCACAGTTCACCGAGGCCCTGATGGGCGGTCCGCTGGCCGGTTACTTCGCCCCGGCAAATGCCGGCTGGGAGAACACCATCTCCAACTACAACCCGACGGACGACTGGACCAACGTGCTGCTCAAGTCGGAAAAGGTGATTCCGGTGATCTACACCAACCTCGGCATCATCGAGACCGTGTCGGAGCAGACCGGTTCGCCCGTGCCCATGGCCATCGCCAACATCATCAAGGTGGCCGCCATGCACCGCATCACGGATACCTACGGCCCGATTCCCTACTCGAAGATCGGTGCCGACGGCAGCATCAACACCCCCTACGACTCGGTCGAGGAGATCTACATGGCCTTCTTCGACGAGCTCGACGCGTCGATCGCCACGCTGAACGAGAATTCGGAGTACAAGCTTGTGGCTACGGCCGACTACGTCTACAGCGGTGACATCAAGAAGTGGATCCGCTACGCCAATTCGCTCAAGCTGCGTCTGGCCATCCGCATCGCCAACGTGAAGCCCGATGTGGCCCGCGAGAAGGCCGAGGAGGCTGTCAACGATCCGGGCGGTCTGATCACGTCGAACGCCGACAACGCCGCATGGCACTACTTCGGCAGCGTGCAGAACCCGCTCTACGTGGCCGTGAACTACAACCGCGTCTCCACGCACGACGACGGTACGGCCTGCACCTCGACGGGCGATACGCACGCCGCAGCCGACATCATCTGCTACATGAACGGATATGATGATCCGCGCCGCGAGATGTACTTCACCAAGAGCGAGTGGGAGGGTTACGACTACGTGGGTCTTCGCCACGGCATCGAGATTCCCGAGCACGGTTCTATCGGTCACAAGTTCTCGGGCCCGAACATCAAGGCCAACGATGCCCTGCAGTGGATGAACGCCGCCGAGGTGGCCTTCCTGCGCGCCGAGGGTGTCGCCGTCTACGGCTTCAACATGGGCGGCACGGCCAAGGACTTCTACGAGCAGGGTGTCCGCCTGTCGTTCGAGCAGTGGGGTGTGACGGGTGCCGATACCTACCTGGCACAGGAGACGGCTCTGCCCGAGCTTTACGACGATCCGTCGGGTTCGAACGACTACAACGTGCAGCTCTCGACGCTTTCGGTAAAATGGGTTGACGGTTCGGTGGCTGAGATGCAGGAGCGCATCCTGATCCAGAAGTGGATCGCCAACTACCCGCTGGGCAACGAGGCCTGGGCCGACTACCGCCGCACGGGTTACCCGCACCTGATTCCCGCCACCGCGGCCGGCAACATGAGCAACGGCGAGGTGGATTCCAACCGCGGTGCACGCCGCATGCGCTACCCGCACGACGAGTACGTCAGCAACGCACAGAACGTACAGAATGCCGTATCCACGCTGCTGGGCGGTCCCGACCTGATGTCGACCGACCTGTGGTGGGCGAAAAAGAACTAACCAACTGAAAAACGAAAACCATGAAAAATACCGTGAAAAAAGGCTTGCGCTTTTCCTCTCTGTTTGCCGCATCGGCCCTGCTGCTGGCCGCATGCAGCGAGTGGACGGAATATGAGAGTCTCGACATCAAGACCCCTTCGATGGATCAGGGTCTCTACGCGGACTATGTCAAGAACCTGAAGGCCTACAAGGCCGGCAGCCACAAGGTGGCGATGGCCTCGTTCGAGAACGTGGCGAACGGCCCGACGCGTCAGGCGGAGCGGCTCACCGTACTGCCCGACAGCCTGGACGTCATTCTGCTAAACAACCCCGACAACCTGCATGCCGGCTATGTGAGCGAGATGAAGAAGGTGCGCGAGAAGGGTACGCGCGTCGGCTATGCGATCGATTATGCGACCATTGAGGCCGAGTGGACCGAGATGCTGAAGGCCGACGCCTCGCTGACCGAGGAGCAGGCCCTGACCTACATTGCCGACCGCACGAACGAGCAGCTCGGCCTATGCGACAAGTATGGCTATGACGGTGTCGTCTTCACCTATGTGGGCCGTTCGACGGCGAGCATGACCGAGGAGGCGCTGGCACAGTACGGCGCACGTCAGGCTGCCTACTTCAATACGGTGGCCACGTGGCGCGAGAGCCACAAGTCGGCCTTCTTCGCCTACCGCGGTCTCGCCCAGTATGTGCTTGCCGCGAACAAGCCGCTGCTTGCCGACTGCAACTACATCATTTTGGAGACCACGTCGGCCAGCAACCTCTCGGAGATGACCATCGCCGCGAGCGCTGCCGTCGACAGCGGGGACGTGCCTGCGGACCGTTTCATCGTCACGACCGAGACGACGCGCTACAACGACGAGGACAAGATCTACGGATACCTCGGCACGACGGATGCCGAAGGCAATGCCGAGCGGTCGATCCGCGGCGGCGCACTCTGGGTAGGGCAGCCCTCCGACTTCACGCGTGCGGGCATGCTGATCCTCAATGCGCAGTACGACTACTACGACAACACGCCGATCTACTTCCATCTGCGTGAGGCCATCGACATCATGAATCCTTCACCTAAAAACTAACTTACGCCATGAAATTCGATAAAATATCGCTGACGCTCTTCCTGCTTGCCGCCGTGGCCTTCACGGGGTGCAAGAACGAGGATCCCGCCGAGCATCATTTCGACAACAAGCTCTATATTTCGTCCGCCCAGCTGACCGATGACCTGCTCATCCGCGACGACATCGTCAGCGACTCGCGCACGATCTCGGCCCGTCTGGCGTTGCCCGCACCCGAGGACGTGACGGTGACCTTCGAGGGCCGTCCCGACCTGGCCGCCCGCTACAACATGGTCTACGGCGACAACGCCGTGGGTCTGCCTGCCGAGTACTTCTCGATTCCCGAGAAGGTCATCTCGATCGGCAAGGGCAACGTGACGGGCAACGACATCGTCGTGAACTTCACCAACACGAACGAGCTCAACGGTGATCTGCGCTACGTGCTTCCCGTCACCGTGGCCGACATTCAGGGCATCTCGCTGCTCGAGAGCACGCGCACGGTCTACTTCATATTCAAGGGCGCCGCGCTCATCAACGTCGTGGCCGACATCTCGGAGATGTATTTCCCGGTAAACTGGTCGAGTTCGGTCAACGTGAGCGGCCTGAAGACGATCACCGTCGAGGCGCTCATCCGCGTTGCCGACTGGGACGACGGCCGTTCGGGCTCCGTGCTGAGCTCCGTCTTCGGCATCGAGGGCAACTTCCTGATCCGTATCGGCGATGCCGACCGTCCGAGCAACCAGCTCCAGCTGGTGAACCCCAACGGCAACTGGCCGTCGCCCAATGCGGCACCGGGTCTTCCCGTCAACGAGTGGGTTCACATCGCCGTGGTATGGGATGCCACGACCGGCGAGCGCATCTACTACCAGAACGGTGAGGTCGTGGCCTCCGACAACGCCGCAAGCGGCAGCGTATCGCTCAATAGCGGCTGCTATGTCGGCAAGTCCTACGACGACAACCGCTGGCTGCCCGGCGAGATCTCCGAGCTTCGCATCTGGACCGTGCAGCGCACGCAGGAGCAGATCGCTTCGAGCATGTACACGGTCGATCCGACGACCGACGGGCTGCTGGCCTACTGGAAATTCAACGAGGGTAGCGGCAATGTCATCAACGACGCAACCGGCAACGGCACGAATCTGACCGGCGAGGGTACGCCGACGTGGGTGAATGTCGAGCTCCCCGAATAATCTCAAGTCGAACCAATAGATTGAATCTGTCATGAACTTCAGATATTTCAGAATCCGCACGTTTGCAGCTGCCGCCCTTGTGGCCGGTGCGCTGCTGGGAGTCGCGTGCTCCGAGGAGATCGAGGCCGGAAAGCCGATCGACGAAACTCCCTACGAGACCATTTACGAGACGAACGGCTACCTGCTGGATCAGGCCAGCAATCAGTCGGTCGTGACGATCGCCCCGACCGGTCAGGAGTACACCGCCACGCTGTCGTTCGGCCTCACCCGTGCCTACGAGGGTACGCTCTCGGCCCGGGCTTCGGTCGACGCCGCCTACCTTGAAAGCTACAACGCGGCCAACGGCACCGCCTACGAACTCTATCCCGAGACGCTGGTTTCGTTCGCCAACGACGGCGCCTTCACCGTGAGCGAGACCGATGCCACCCGGGCTACGGCCACGATGACCGTTTCGCCGAGCACGGAACTCGCTGCCGGTGTCGTCTACGCCATTCCGGTGGTCGTCAAGGCCGACGGCATCACGCTCAAGGAGGAGGCATCGCACTGCCTCTACCTCATCAACGGCGATACGGAGCAGGCCGGGAACTTTGCCGACTGCGACAAGGGCGAAGGTCACCCCAAGGGATTCCTCTTCTTCGAGGTGAACGGTACCAACCCGCTCAACGCCCTGACCTTCAAGCTCGAGAACGGCAAGCTGCTGTGGGACGTCGTGGTGCTCTTTGCCGCCAACATCAACTGGGATGCCGCAGCCGGACGCGCCTACGTCAACTGCAACCCGAACGTGCAGTTCCTGCTCGACAATAACGAGACCTACCTCCAGCCGCTGCGCAAGCGCGGTATCAAGGTGCTGCTGGGTCTGCTGGGCAACCACGACCAGTCGGGTCTGGCGCAGCTCTCCGAGATCGGTGCGCGTGACTTCGCCGCCGAAGTGGCCGAGTACGTCTACGCCTACAACCTCGACGGCGTGAACTACGACGACGAGTACTCGACCTCGCCCGATCTGTCGAATCCCTACTTCGCTTCGCGTTCGCAGGAAGCCGCCGCACGCCTGTGCTACGAGACCAAGCAGCTGATGCCCGACAAACTGGTGACGGTCTTCGATTACGGCTCCATGTACGGAGCAGAGAGCGTGGACGGCGTGGATGCCGACGAATGGATCGACGTGGTGGTAGCCAACTACGGCGGCTCCTCCTATCCGATCGGCAACATGAGCATCTCGAAGTGCTCGGGCATCTCCATCGAGTTCAATCAGGGATGGCCCTCCATGAGTTCCAGCACGGCGCAGAACATCCTTGACCGCAATTACGGCTGGATCATGGGCTTCGCGCTCGCACCGGAGAACTTCGCCCGTTCGTATTCCATGCTGTCGGGTGTGGAGACCCTCTACGGCTCGCCGCTGGCCTATCCGACGACCTTCTACAAGAAGGACGATCCGAAGCCGTATGTCTTCCCCGACGATCTGTAATAACCACATAAAACGACTACAACCATGAAAAATATTTGGAAACTGACGCTCCTCTCCGCACTGGTTCTCGGCAGCGGCATGCTTGTGGGCTGCCGCGAGGAGGAGGAGCTGGATCTGGCCGGTTATCCCGAGGTTCCGGTCGGAATCACGATCGAGGGCACGGAGAGTGCGAACGAGGCGACGGTCAACGTGACCTACGCTCCCGTTACGGGCGAGCTGCAGGCCGACGCACCGCTGAGCCGCACCTATGTCTTCACCTTGGCCACGCCGAGCCCGAAGGATGCGACCTTCCAGGTCGAGCCGATCATCGTGGACATCCCGACGGATCGCGTGTCGATCAGCGAAACGGAGCTGCACATCCCGGCCGGCAGCATCTCGGCCTCGGTGACCGTGAGCCTGCTCGACGAGGACCTGTCGTTCATGGACGGCGAGTACGCGGCGAAGACCTACGAACTGGGCGTGCGGCTTATCGCAGCCGATGGTTCCCGACTGGATCTGACGCAGTCCGAGGCCCGTCTCAAGATCGAGAAGGAGGCCTACGTGAGCGTGGCGTCGGTTCAGGGTGTCGACGGCAGCACGTCGGCCGAGTTCCGTCGCGCCTACATCGAGGGCGGCATCATCAATACGGACCCGATCAGCTACGAGTACCGGGTCGTACTGGACAAACCCGCGTTGCATGACCTGACCTTTACGGTCTCCTCGACGGGTGCTCCCGAGAACAGCGGCGAACGCTTCTCGGCCTCGCAGCTGACCGTTACGGCCGGCAAACTCGAGTCGACCTCGACCGTCTGGTCGCTGACGGACGACTTCCTGGAGGTGGACGACCAGCCGTTCGAGTGCATGGTCCAGCTGACCGCCGCTCCGGCCGGCGACGAGACCGCAGCCGTGATGTCGGAGGAGCAGGGCTCCTGCGCGATCGCGGTCCTCAAGGTCTTCGACCGCATGACCTTCCTCTCGGCGCTCGATCCTTCGTGGGTTGAGTTCGACTACTCGACGTGGACGGTGGACCCCGCCTCCATCGGCAACAAGCTCTTCGACAACAACACCATGACCTACATCGACGACGAGTCGTTCGTCATCGACATGCAGGAGGTGAAGACCGTCTACGGCCTGAGCTTCCAGGGTGCCTCGGACTATGTCGGCTACGTGCCGCGCATCTATCGCGTCTCGGGCTCGGTGGACGGTGTGGATTGGTCGTCGTGGGGCGAGATGGACCGCTACGATGCTCCGACGGGCTCCTACACGCCGCTTTACATCGCACTGGTGCTGCCGGCCGATGTCCGCTACCTCAAGTTCGAGGTAGTCGAGGCGTACTACTGGTACTTTGCCGAGTTCGAGGTGTACGGCAAGAACTGACACGACGAATGACGCAACCCGTTGAGCGACAACCGTAAAGGAGTCGTCAGACGGAACAGCGAACGGAGACTTTCTGTCAGAAATGGAAAGTCTCCGTTTTTTTGACTTCCCGAAGCCTCGTTTTTGCGTATTTATTCGTAATTTTGGACAAAACTGCATGAACAAAATGAACGGACCCCGATCTGATGCTTCCTGCCGGCTGCGCGGCGTGCGGACGCCTGCCGCACGGAGCCGTGGCGGAGTGGCCTCCGATCCCGGGCCGTCCGCAATCCCCGGGCCGGGCAGTCGGCCTCGCAATCGGTTTTTCCACATGTTCCCGAATCGCTTTCTGTTTCTTGTCGCGACGCTGCTGCTGTGCGGCGCCTGCGAACGCAGCGCGCAGGAGAATGCGCTGCTTCCCGAGCCCGTCGCCGTGCGCGAATATCCGGGCAGCTTCAAAATCCATACGCCGCTGTCGCTGTGGATCGACGCCCCCGATTCGGTGGCGCAGCCGCTGGCCGACTACCTGCTCTCGACGCCGATCGAGTGCGTGCGCGAGGAGCGCAAACGCCATGCGGCCAAAAACTACCTGCACCTCGTCCTCTCGAAGGGCGATTCGCTGCCCGAATCTCCCGAAGGGTACGTGCTGGCCATCCGGCCTGCGGGCATCACGGTCCGTTCGCACGGTGAGGCGGGCCTCTTCTACGGATTGCAGACGCTGCTGCAGCTGCATGCGCAGTACGGCGACCGCATCCCGGCGCAGAAGATCACCGACTATCCGCGCTTTGCCTGGCGCGGTCTGCATCTGGACGTCTCGCGCAACTTCTTCGATGTGGAGTTTGTCAAGAAGCAGCTGCGCATGATGGCGTCGCTCAAGCTCAACCGCCTGCACTGGCACCTGACCGACGGCGCCGGCTGGCGCCTGGCCATTGATGCCTATCCGCGGCTGACGGAGGAGGCCGCCTGGCGCGTCGGCAAAACGTGGCAGGAGTGGCGCCGCGGCGGCAGCCGCTATGCCCGCCGCGGTGATCCCGAGGCCTCGGGCGGCTACTACACGAAGGAGCAGGTGCGCGATGTGCTGGCGCTGGCTGACTCGCTGCACATCACCGTCGTGCCTGAAATCGAGATGCCGGGCCATTCGGAGGAGGTGCTGGCCGTCTATCCCGAGCTCTCGTGCTCGGGCGAGCCCGGCACGAGCGGGGAGTTCTGTCTCGGCAATGAGCAGACCTACGTCTTTCTGGAGCGGGTCTTCTCCGAGGTGCTGGAGCTCTTCCCCTCGGAGTTTATCCACATCGGCGGGGACGAAGCCTCGTCGCGCGCGTGGATGGCCTGCCCGAAGTGCCGCGCCCTGATGGAGCGCGAGGGGCTGAAGACGCCGGCCGAGCTGCAGGCCTACGCCGTGCACCGCATCGGCCGCTTCCTCGAGGCGCACGGCCGCCGGCTGGTCGGCTGGGACGAGATCCTCGACGGCAGCATCCCGGCCGATGCCGTTGTGATGTCGTGGCGCGGCGAGGAGGGCGGACGCCGGGCCGCCGCCGCGGGGCACGACGTCGTCATGACGCCCGGCAGCTACTGCTATTTCGACGGCTATCAGGACAACCCGATGACCCAGCCGCAGGCCTTCACGGGCTACCTGCCCCTCTCGAAGGTCTACTCGTATGATCCGGCTCCCGAGCAGATGGCGGGCCGCGACCGCGTGCTGGGCGTGCAGGCCAACCTCTGGACGGAGTACATCCCGACCCCGGAGCAGGCCGAATACATGCTCTATCCGCGGGCCTTCGCCCTGGCCGAGGTGGCGTGGAGCCCCCAAAAGAGCCGCGACTACGACGAGTTCCGCACCCGGGCGCTGATCTATACCGAGCGGGCGCGCGAGGCGGGTTACAACGCCTTCGACCTCGAATCCGAGGAGGGTGAGCGTCCCGAATCGCTGGAGCCTGTCGAGCACCTGGCCGTCGGCTGTCCGGTGACCTACGCCACGCCGTGGCACCGTTCCTATCCGGCCGACGGGGCCGCGACGCTGACCGACGGGCAGCGCGGGCCGTGGAGCTACGGCGAGCGCTGGCAGGGCTTCCTCAACAGCGACGTCGACGTCACGGTGGACCTCGGCGCCGTGAAGCCGATCCGCGAGGTGGCGGCCGACTTCATGCAGTGGTATTCGGCGTGGGTATGGCTCCCGGCGCGGGTCGAGATCGAGGTCTCGGCGGACGGCGAGACCTTCCGCAGCCTCGGGGTTATCGGGAACGACTACCCGCAGGAGGAGGAACGCCCCGAATACCGCACCTTCGCCTGGAAGGGCTCCGACGAGGCCCGCTACGTGCGTTACCATGCCGTATCGAACGGCCGTGCGGGCGGCTGGCTCTTTACGGACGAGATCATTATCCGCTGAAACGAACAGACAAATTCCAAATAATCTATCACAATGCAATCGAAACTTGAAATCATGGGCGAAGCCCAGCCCGGCATGCCGTGGGAGGAGCGTCCCGCCGGCTGCCGGAGAGTCGTGTGGCGCTACTCGAAGAACCCGATCATCGGACGCGACGCGCTGTCGACCTCGAACTCGATCTTCAACTCGGCCGTCGTGCCCTTCCGCAAGGGAGCGTACAACTACGCCGGCGTCTTCCGCTGCGACGACACGAACCGCCGCATGCGGCTGCACGTGGGCTTCTCGGTCGACGGCCTGAAGTGGGACATCGACGAGGAGGACATCCGCCTGACGGGCGCAGATCCCGAAGTGGGGGAGTGGGTCTACGGCTACGACCCCCGCGTGGCGAAGATCGGCGACCGCTACTACGTGACGTGGTGCAACGGCTACCACGGCCCGACGATCGGTGTGGCGTGGACCGACGACTTCGTCACGTTCCACCAGCTGGAGAACGCTTTCCTGCCCTATAACCGCAACGGCGTGCTCTTCCCCCGCAAGATCAACGGCAACTACGCGATGTTGTCGCGCCCGAGCGACACGGGTCATACGCCCTTCGGCGACATCTTCTATTCGGAGAGCCCCGATCTGACCTACTGGGGCCGTCACCGCCACGTGATGGCGCCCTCCGCGTTCGAGCTCTCGGCCTGGCAGTGCATGAAGATCGGTGCCGGTCCGGTGCCCATCGAGACTTCGGAGGGGTGGCTGCTGTTCTACCACGGCGTGCTGCGCTCGTGCAACGGCTACGTCTATGCCTTCGGCTCGGCGCTGCTCGACCGCGACGAGCCGTGGAAGGTGCTGGCCCGCAGCGGCCCGTATCTGATCTCGCCGCGTGAGACTTACGAGTGCATGGGCGACGTGCCCAACGTGACCTTCCCGTGCGCCTCGCTGCACGATCCCGCCACGGGCCGCGTGGCGATCTACTACGGCTGTGCCGATACGGTGACGGGGCTGGCCTTCGGCTACATCCCCGAGATCATCGAGTTCACGAAGAAAAACTCGATCCTCTGATGGGCGCGCGACGAATGCTGCGGACGGCGGCGCTTGCACTCCTGCTGGGTGCGGCGCCCGCCCTGGCGCAGACTCCCGCCGAGTATGTGGACCCCTTCGTCGGGACGACGAACTTCGGGACGACGAATCCCGGGGCCGTTGTGCCGAACGGCATGATGGCCGTTGTGCCTTTCAATGTCATGGGCTCCGCCGAGAACCGCTACGACAAGGACGCACGCTGGTGGTCGACCCCTTACGAGTACCACAACCGGTTCTTCACGGGATTCGCCCACGGCGCCTTGAGCGGGGTGGGGTGCCCCGACATGGGTTCGCTGCTGACGATGGCCACGACCGGCGAGCTGGAGGTCGACTACCGCAACTACGGCTCGGAGTACCGCGACGAGGAGGCCTCGCCGGGCTACTACGCCGTGACGCTCTCGAAGTACGGCATCCGCGCCGAGGCGACGTCTACGCCGCGCACGTCGGTCGAGCGCTACACCTTCCCGGGCGGCGAGGGGCACCTGCTGCTGAACCTGGGCGAGGGGCTGACGAACGAGTCCGGGGCGATGGTGCGCCGCGTGAGCGCCACCGAGATCGAGGGTATGAAGCTGCTGGGGACGTTCTGCTACAACCCGCAGAAGGTCTTCCCGGTCTACTTCGTGCTGCGCGTCTCGAAGACCCCGTCGGCTGTGGGTTACTGGAAGAAGCAGCGGAAGATGACGGGCGTCGAGGCCGAATGGACGCCCGACAACGGCAAGTACAAGCTCTACACGGAGTACGGGCGCGAGCTGGCGGGTGACGACATCGGCTACTGGTTCACCTTCGACGACCTGCAGGCGGGCGAGCAGATCGAGGTGCGCATGGGCATCTCCTATGTCTCGGCGGAGAATGCCCGCCGCAACCTCGAGGCGGAGCAGGCCGACGGAGAGTCGTTCGACGCCCTGCGCGAGGCGGCCCTCGGACGGTGGAATGCCGATCTGGGCCGCATCCGTGTCGAGGGCGGCACGGAGGCGCAGCGCCGCGTCTTCTATACGGCGCTCTACCACACGCTGATCCACCCGAATCTGCTGAGTGACGTCAACGGCGAGTATCCGCTCATGGAGCGTTCGGGCGAGGTGGGTGTCACCGAGGGCGAGCGCTACACGGTCTTCTCGCTGTGGGACACCTACCGCAACGTGCACCAGCTGCTGACGCTGGTCTACCCCGAGCGGCAGGTGGAGATGGTGCGTTCGATGATCGACATCTACCGCGAGTGGGGCTGGATGCCCCGCTGGGAGCTCTACGGGCGCGAGACCTTCACGATGGAGGGCGACCCGGCCATCCCGGTCATCACGGACACGTGGATGAAGGGGCTGCGCGACTTCGACATCGAGACCGCCTACGAGGCCTTCCGCAAGTCGGCGACGACGCCCGGCGCGCAGAACCTCCTGCGACCCGATATCGACCCCTACATCGAGCGGGGCTACATCCCGCTGGGCTTCTATGCGCAGGACCTTGCTGGTGACGTTTCCGTTTCGCACGCGCTGGAGTACTACGTCGCCGATGCGGCGCTGGCCCGGCTGGCCGACTCGCTCGGCCACCGCGAGGATGCACGCCTGTTCCGCGAGCGCTCGCTCGGATACCGTCACTACTACGACAGGGAGTACGGCACGTTGCGGCCGATCCTGCCCGACGGGTCGTTCCTCACGCCCTTCGATCCGAAGGCCGGCGAGAACTTCTCGGCGGCGCCCGGCTTCCACGAAGGGTCGTCCTGGAACTACACGTTCTACGTGCCGCACGACGTCGAGGGGCTGGTCCGGCTCATGGGCGGACGGCGGAAGTTCGTCGAGAAGCTGCAAATGGTCTTCGACGAGGGCCTTTACGACCCGGCGAACGAACCCGACATTGCCTATGCGTACCTCTTCAGCCGCTTCCCCGGCGAGGCGTGGCGCACGCAGCGCGAGACGCGGCGTCTGCTGGAGCGATACTTCACGGTCGAGCCCGACGGCATCCCGGGCAACGACGACACGGGCACGATGTCGGCCTGGGCGGTCTTCACGATGCTGGGCTTCTATCCCGACTGTCCGGGTGAGGCGGCCTACACGCTGACGGCCCCGACGTTCGACCGGGCGGAGATCGACACGCCGCAGGGCACGCTCACGATCGAGAAGCACGGCGAGGGCTACATCCGGCGGATGACGCTCGGCGGCCGTCCGCTGTCGAAATACCGCCTCACGCACGACGAACTGCTGCGTGGCGGCACACTGACCTTTGAACTCAACAACGAAACGAACAAATAACAGATGAACCTGTCAAGAATTTTCCTCATTGCGGCTCTCGGGCTGGCCTCCTGTGCGCAGCCCGCGGCCGACGACAACCTGACCCGGTATGTCGATCCGCGGATCGGCACGGGCGGCCACGGCCACGTCTTCGTAGGCGCGAACGTGCCGTTCGGACTGGTGCAGCTCGGACCCACGAGCATCCCGCAGGCGTGGGACTGGACCTCGGGCTACCACGAGTCGGACTCCACGGTCATCGGATTCTCGCACACGCATTTGAGCGGTACGGGCATCGGCGACCTGTTCGACGTGACGGTCATGCCCGTCGTGGGCGAGGTGACCTGCGCCCGCGGCACGGAGGAGGACCCTGCTTCGGGCCTGTGGTCCTATGCCGACCGCACGAAGGAGGTCGTGCGTCCGGGCTACTACTCGGTGCCGCTCGTGCGCTACGGCATCACGGCCGAGATGACGGCCACCTCGCGCGTGGGCTTCCACCGCTACACCTTCCCCGCTGCGGACGACGCGGCGGTGATCTTCGACCTGGAGAACGGCGGCTGCTGGGACAAGGCTACCGAGACCCACATCGAGCCGTCGGGCGACAGCCGCCTCGTGGGCTGGCGCTACTCCACGGGCTGGGCCAAGGACCAGCGCGTGTGGTTTGTCGCCGAGTTCTCGCGCCCCTTCACCTCGTTTGAGCAGGTCGGCGAGCACTATGCCCGCGTGAACTTCGCTACGGCGGAGGGCGAGCAGCTGATGCTGAAGGTCGCCCTCTCGCCCGTAAGCATCGAGGGCGCCGAGGCGAACCTTGCGGCGGAGCTTCCCGGCTGGGACTTCGACGCGACGGCCGCTGCCGCCGATGCGGCGTGGAACGCGCAGCTCGCGAAGGTGAAGGTCACGACGCAGGACGAGGTGGCCAGGCGCATCTTCTATACGGGCCTTTACCACACGATGGTCGCTCCGTCGGAGTTCTGCGACGTGAACGGCGACTACCGCGGGGCCGACGGCGCCGTGCACCGCAATCCCGGCCATACGACCTACACAACCTTCTCGCTGTGGGACACCTACCGCGCGGCCATGCCGCTGATGACGATCCTGCATCCGGACCGCATGCCCGACATTGTCAACACGATGCTCGCGATCGCCGACGAGCAGGGCCGCCTGCCCGTATGGCACCTCTGGGGCAACGAGACCGACTGCATGGTGGGCAATCCGGGCATTCCGGTTGTCGCGGACGCCATTGTTAAGGGTATCGGGGGCTTCGACCGCGAGCGGGCCTTCGAGGCAATCCGCCGCACGGCGATGAACCCCGACCGCGGCAACGGCCTGCGGATGAAGTACGGCTA
>ULRR01032640.1_pt1 | contig 21005 bp, 28 predicted proteins | sample 1955651 | NCBI WGS metagenome assembly ULRR01 (sample SAMEA4835688, study PRJEB28245) | human gut metagenome | biome: gut microbiome; material: fecal sample | place: Denmark | collected 2008
AACCCTTCTGGGACCTCTTTCCAAAAGCTTTGTATGCTCTCTCTCAAAAGTGCCTATCCCGCCTATGCCCGTACCAAACTGCACGGCAAAGCGCTCAGGCTCTATATTTCCCTCAATCCCGCTTTCTTCTACCGCCTGCTGCGCCGCGGCAACCGCAAACTGCGCATAGCGGTCGGTGCGCAGAATATCGTTGACTTCAAGATAGTCCTTGGGCTCAAAATTTTTAACTTCCGCACCCAATTTGGCCTTATAATTGGCCGTATCAAACAAGGTTATGGGAGCGATGCCGTTTTTTCCAGATATTAAGCTTTCCCAGGTTTCTTTTACATTATTACCTACGGGGGTAACCGCCCCCATGCCGGTAACAACCGCTCTTCTATTCATAAATAAATTCTCCTTACATGGCTATGCCGCCGTCTACGCGCAGCACTTCGCCCGTTACATATTCAGCTGTCGCAAGGTACCCCGCCGCCTCGGCCACATCCTCAGCCCGGCCCATCCGGCCCAGCGGAATCATTTTTATTAAAGGATTATCCGTCTGGTTCTGAGTCATATCAGTAGCTATAAAACCGGGAGCGATAGCGTTGCAGCGTACTCCCTTGGGAGCCAGCTCCTTGGCAATGGTCTTGGTCAGGCCAATAATTCCCGCCTTGGAAGCCGCATAATTGCACTGTCCGGCATTTCCCATAATGCCTGCAACCGAGGCAATATTTATAATACAGCCTTCACGATTGCGTATAAACAGCCCCGCCGTATGCCTTATCATATTAAAAGCGCCCTTAAGGTTTACGGCTATAACCTTATCAAAATCCTCTTCCTTCATCATGGCAATCAGGCCGTCCCTTGTAATGCCCGCATTATTTACCAGAATATGCACGGTGCCAAAATCCTCTTTAATCTTTGCGACAGTCTCTTTTACCTCTTCAAAATTTGAAACGTCGCATGCATAGCTGGCAGCCTTCACATTATATTCATCCCGGCATTTGCTGCATACCCCCTGGCTGAGGGCTGGGGAGCCTATATCAATAATTGCTATATCCGCTCCCATAGAGGCCAATTTATAAGCTATTTTCTCGCCCAGGCCGCGGGAGCCGCCGGTAATGACGGCAGTTTTTCCTTTAAGCATCATTCTACCTCCGCAAAATATTCGTTTAATGAATACGCTTTTACCTGCGCATCAATTTTCTTTATCATGTTAGTCAGAGTCCTGCCGGGGCCTATTTCAATAAAGGTATCTATCCCGTCCGCTATCATATTGCGTATCAGGCTTTCCCATTTAACCGGGCTGCATATCTGCCTGGACAGCAATTCGGCTGCGTTCTGAGAATACCTAAGCGCCGTCATATCCGAATAAAGAGGAATGCTCATATCCTTTATATCAGCTTTTTGCAGCTCTTTATAAAAATCCTCGGCCGCCGATTTCATGAAGGGAGAATGAAACGCTCCCTTGACCTTAATGGGTATGGCCCGCCCGCCGGCCTCCTTCACTTCATTACATAATGCCGGCATTTCCTGAGAAAGGCCTGAAACTGAAATCTGGCCGGGGCAGTTATAATTGACCGGATATACGTTTTGATGCCCGGCGCACAATTCCTCTACCTTTTCGGGGGACAGTTTAACCACGGCATACATTGAGGTGTCGAATTTTTCCGCCTCCCGCTGCATAAGCTCTCCGCGCCTGCAAACCAGCTTAAAGCCGGTTTCATCGTCAAAAATCCCGCATACCGCCGCGGCCGTTACTTCGCCCAGAGAAAAGCCGGCGGCAGCTGCCGGCGTTACGCCCATATCAATAAGAGCCCTGGCCGCCGCCAGTTCCATGGCAAAAAGGCAGGGCTGAGTATTGGCTGTCTCTGTTAATTCCTCCTGCGAACCCTCAAAGCATTGGCGGGAGGTGCCCGGACGGATACCGTTGCACATTTTAAAAACCTGCGCAGCGGCGGGATATGTTTCAAAAAGTTCTTTTCCCATGCCGGGATGCTGGTCGCCCTGACCTGAAAAAACAAACGCTATTCTACCCATGACGACGCCCTCAGGAGGATAGGCTCTGCTTCCTCCACAACTTCCCTTATAATTTCCCGCGCAGGCTGCTCTTTTTTAACCATAGCCGCAATTTGGCCGGCCAGAAAACAGCCTTTTTCGGTATCCCCGTCCTTTACAGCGCGGCGCAGCGCGCCTACGGCCAGAGCTTCTAATTCGTCATCAGGCATGCCGCCGTATTCAGCCGCAGAATAATCCCGCGCAAACTGGGTGCGCAGACTGCGAACCGGATGGCCCAGGCGCTTGCCTGTTACCATAGTGCAGAGGTCATTAGCCTTAAGAATCTTTTCCTTATATACCGGATTGATATTGCATTCACAGGCGCTTAAAAAGCGTGTTCCCATCTGAACGCCGCACGCGCCCAGCATCAAAGCCGCCGCAAAGCCTCTGCCGTCTGCTATGCCGCCGGCAGCTATAACCGGCAGCGTCGTAGCGTCGCAGACCTGCGGAACCAGCACCATTGTGGTCAGCTCTCCGACATGGCCGCCGCTCTCTCCTCCCTCGGCTATTACCGCCGAAGCGCCCAGCCGGGTCATTAATTTAGCCATTGCGACCGAAGCCACAACCGGGATTACCTTTATCCCCGCCTCCAGCCAGGCCTTCATATATTTTGAGGGATTGCCGGCGCCAGTGGTTACAACCTCCACCTTTTCCTCAACAACTACCTTGGCCACCTCGTCTGCATGCGGGCTCATAAGCATAATATTGACGCCCACAGGCTTAGAGGTCTTTTTCTTGGCCTCTTTTATCTGCCCCCGGACATATTCGCCGTCGGCGTTTCCCGCGGCAATAATTCCCAGGCCGCCGCCCTCTGAAACCGCCGCCGCCAAATTGCCGTCGGCAATCCAGGCCATGCCGCCCTGAAATACCGGATATTCAATGCCCAGCAAATCGCAAATTCTTGATTTAATCATATCTCTCAGCCCTGCTTGCTCTGAATGAATTTATCCAGGTCGTCTACTGTTTCCACCTTCTGGTCCAGTTCTATCTCAATGCCTATTTCATCTTCAAGGCTCATAAGCAGTTCTACGGTATCCAGTGAATCAATGCCCAGATCGGAAAACTTGCTTTCGGGCTTTATATCCGCGATATCGCAGCCGGTACGCTCTGAAATAATTTTAGCTATTTTGTCAAAATACATAATAAACATCCTCCAATCAATTTTTAAGCGCTTTACGCCTTTTATCGGCTTGTATTATATACATGTCCTGTTCCCGAAAAATACCCTCCGAGTTCCTCAAGCGTTCCAAAAATTATTCTGTAATACACCCGGTCTGTTTTTATACTCTCTGTTTCCCGTTGAATAGGACTCAACTCCGGCAGGCTGTTCCGCTTAATTTAAAAAATCTTCTCCGCACGAAAAAAGCCGCCTTGAAGAATAGGCGGCGGATCAGGCTTTCCCTCCCTGCTAAAGCCGCAATTCCTTTGGCTTATTCTTTAAATCATGCCGAAAAACGTCTCCTACATGTGCAAATAAAGATAACAAAAAACACATAAGCAAAAGAAGCCGTATGGAGGTTCATACAACTGATATAAAAAGAAAGACCGGCTCGCGCCGATAAAATTAATAAAGATCTTTAAAAGCGCCGCACTGCTCTTTTTCTGCCCGCTGTCCTTTCAGGCTGTCTGAAATAAAATTAAAACCGCAGGAATGCTCCAGCATATTTGCTGTAATTTCAGTACGCTTAAAATAAAAACCAACACATACTTGCTGTAATTTCAGTACGCTTAAAATAAAAACCAAAACATGCTTGCTGTAATTTCAGTACGCTTAAAATAAAAACCACGCGTTAAACGCGTGGCCAGACTGCCGCTAAACCTGAAATGTAATATTTTTTAGGCGTTCAGCCGCATTTTGTTCCACTCCGCAGGTGCTGAGGGAAAAACTCCTTATAGGCGAAGAACCGCTTTATAAGCGGTTTTCCAATAGCACTTGGCGGTATTGGCGGGGATAGAATGCAGTCCGGAAATTTTTGATTTCCGAGCTCATTCCCGACTAAACGCATTCCTTCTTGGACACGCCCAACCACGCGTTAAACGCGTGGTATATGCAAGCCCCAAAAGGACAGACATATAACTGCAAGGGTATTTAAGCATACAGAGCGGCCAGCCGCATTATTTTTACATGCCGTCCAGGCACATTTAAGGGAAATAAATCCACGCATTTTGAGCTGTGCAGCCCAGTCCTTAAAAATTTGCCTATTTTTAAGATATGCTGTTAAAGCGCGGCACACGCCTGTTAAAAATAACCAAAAATTCAAAAATCCGCGGGCTGAAGCTGCAAGGTTAAAAATCGGCCGCCTCCCTGCGGGGCTTTTGCACAATGCAAAAATATTGCATTGTATATTTCGTCGCAGATATGGAATCTGCTTTGCAGTCCGTCCTGCCGCTACGGAAAAGCTGGGCTTTTTCAGGCGGGCATTTGTATCAGCAGATACGGAGAAGAGTCAGCGTCATTCAGCAGAGCTTCGGCCGACCGCAGATTGCTGTTCAGCACGTCTATATTGTGCAAAGAAGTTTCGTTAAGAGATATTCCACTGCAGATTTCCCCCAGCATATCCGCAATTCTTTCCATATATTCAGCTTCCTGCCGTGTAATTGTCCCATCGGCAAAAAGGCCCTGAGTATGGCAGAGAGAAGTAGCTCCGCCGTCAATAAAGGTAGCGCCAATCTCAAGAAAAAGCGACTGGGCATTACCGTATATGCTGCCGTTCGTTCTGCATAATGAACTTAAATTATTAAAATAAATATATATGCGCCAGAAGTCCTCCTGAGAATAATTTCCGCTTTTTACCGTAGACTGCAAATAATTCTGAGCATCCGATGCCTCGCGTGAAATAGCAGTCACAGATGAACGCTGGCTTTCATTCTTATATGAATAAAAATTAACGCTGCTATAAACGCTGTAAAAAATTGCAATAACCAGAAGCAGGCACAGGGGTGAAATCAAAGCCTCTTTTATCCTTTGCGCCACATATTTTCTAACTTGTTTCTTCATTAAGCATAACCTTCCCGTTAAATTATAGCATATAAAACGCTTAGAGCTTACAGCGCCATAAAAATAGCTAATATGGCTCAGATTCCATAAGCCGGATTTAGAGCTCCCCTAATGCACGGCATCCCCGCGCCTAAGGCCAGGGGCCGAAAACCCTTTTAGGAGGACGGCAAAATCAATAAGTAGGGCGAGGATTCTGAAAAATTAAACAGCAGATCAGCAGCCGCCAAATTCATATTTAAAGCTTCCAGATTTACAGTGGAATTTTCCTCGTCAAATACATTTATAAATATTCCGTCCAAAAGCTCAGAAATTCCCCTCATATATTCCGCTTCGTTATCTTCAATTTTCCCATCTGCATAAATTCCGGGGGACTCTTCGTCAATAAAGGTATAGCCAATATCCTGGAAAAGATCATCTGCACTTGAATCTATTTTGGAGTTAGATGCGGATAACGAACTTAAATTATCAAAATATGAGTAAACGCGCCACATATCCTCCCAGGAATATTCTTCTTTTTCCAGCATATCCGCTATATCCTGCTGGGCGGCCGATACTTGGCCCGCCATTTCCTTCGCCAATGAATAGGGATGTTCGTCTTCATACTCAAAGGAATTATATATAACTCTGCAATAAATGGAATATGAGACAAATATGACCAAAAGCACGCATACAGCGGGAAATATATATCTTTTCATCATGCATACCTCCCTTTGGGATTATAGCATAAAAACGCCCCGGCTACAAGCTTCAAAACCTATACTCCCTATAAAGGGAATATTGAGAAAAAATAAAGCGCAGCCGGAGCTGAATTCGGGCTGAGATACTTTAAAACACAAATACTACAAGAACCGCAAGGGCGCCCGATAAATATTTGGTTAACTTGGCTGTCGCCTCAATATATTCTTCGGTATATTTATACCGCCACAGCGAGTGAAGTTTGTTCGGGCAGAAATTTTCACAGAAACAAAATATAAGGCACAGCAGCGCTAACAGCAAATACCAAATGCTTATATCAGGCAGCCTCAGGATAATTCCAACAATGCATAAAATAATACACAATGCAAGAAATTTAGCATGCTTTAAAAGGCATAAAAGTAAATATTTATTAAAAACATATTTTTCGTTTTCTTCATCGGTAACAGGCTCGTCAGTTATGTTCTGGCCGCATGCCGGACATTCAAAATTTGCCTCCAGCCTCATATGGCATTTAGGACAAGTTTTCATTGCTCCGCCTCCTTATATAAAATACTTTTTTCTGTTCTTCTGTATATTCCTCAACAAGCATACAATGTGAAAATCAGGTATGCCTAAATCATGCGGGCGCTTTAATCAATAAATAAGGAGAGGACGCATTATCGTTGAGCCACATTTCAAATAATTGCAGCCTGCTGTTTAACCCCTTGATGGCAGAAGAACCTTCCTGGCTATATCCACCCACAAAAGCTTTATCCATCATCTCTAAAATCCTTCGCATATATTCCTCTTCGTCTTGAGTAATTGCCTCATCCTTATAAAGCCCCTGCACAAAGCAGAGAGGGGTTGTGCAGTCATCAATAAAGGTGATGCCAACCTCCACAAAAAATGACTGAGCGTTTTGATATATATCGCTGTTTGTCCGGCATAATGAACTTAAATTATTAAAATGCGAGTATACGCGCCACATATTATACTGAGAATAATTTTTATCTTTTAAGATGGACTGCAAATAATCTTTAGTGGCCGATACTTCGCGTGAAATAGCTATTACTAATGAATTCTGACGTTCTTCCCTATAAGAATAAAACTTAACGCTAAAAAAAATATTATAAAAAATTGAAATAACTAAAATCAGGATTAAGGCAGGCACAACATATTCTGTTAATATTCTTTGCATTATATATCGTTTAACTTGTTTTTTCATCGGGCACAACCATCCCTTTCAATACGGCATATAAAAAGCGCTTCGGCTAAAACTGCTGAATAATATATAACTAAAACGTGTTTTTACGCTGTTATTGGTCAAGGATCATAGCGAATCAATAGATAAGGCGAATTTTCAGGGTCTTTCAAAAGCCTATCAACAGCACGCAAATTATCATTTAAAGTATTGATATCATAAGCGCCGTTTTTTTCATTGTATACATTTTCAACCGTCTTATTAAGAATATCTACCAGCCTATTCATATATTGCACTTCGTTATCAGTAATCATTTTATCTTCATACTGAGATGTTACGTCGGCACCAAACTTTATATAAACGAGAATCCCACAAAACTCATCCACAAACAGCACGAAGCCGACGCTCCTCTCTTCACAAGAAGAGTCGTCGGCTTCTTTTTATGCTCCTATTAGAAGGTTGCCATTGCGGTCATACATAAGGACATGACGCTTTTCAATCTGCCGCTGAAACCTCGCATAATTTTTAGACCTCTTGGAGAGTCCGTCTAGTGTATAAACAAGAACATTGTCCACTCTCCCCTGTTTTGCAGCGTCTCGCATCTGACGAAACCCGTTTGCCTCCAGACAAGGCTTTGAGTTATCAAAAGAGTCCCCTACTACCAGCCATTGCCGGCCTTCCGCATAAGCAAAGAGCTCCTGACGCATTCTTTCCAATTCGTCCCATCCGTCTACCGTACAGCAATAGATCCACGTTCGATTCAGCATGACTGTTTCGGTTCTTGGCAGGACTTCAAGCAGATCCTGCGGAAACATGGAGTCAAACAATCCAGAGAAGTTCCATTCGATTTGCAGCGATCCGTCCTTAAATACATGTACACATTTCACTGTCAAATCAGCCAATTTACGATCCAATCTTTCAAGAGAAAGGATTTTCCCAATCAATGTCTTTTCAGACATCGCATTCGGAACCTCTGGCATACTCTGCAGCGCTTCATTTAATGCGTCTACTTGCTTCTGGCATTCTGCAACCTTTCGGTTATTCTCCGCCATTCGTATGGTGTACTCCTGATCGTCAATCTTTCCCTCCAGAAGTTCCTCAAAGCAATCATTCCCTTTCAGAAGAAGTTTGGCGGCAATTTTCTCCTGCTGTTTTATCTTTTCCTGTATCTGTGCCCGTTCGCTTCGCATCACTTCCCTTCTTTTCTCCAGCCTCCGTTCTGAATCGATACAAACCTGGGCGAACTGCTTTAAAGCATTCAACACAACCTCTGCCAGATCGCTTTCCATGATACGGGTTCCCTGGCAATGCAGATCATTGTCCGCCTGTCTCGCGTGGCAAATATAATAAGGGTACTTGGTCTCATGGAAATTCATTGCATAACCACAGTGACCGCATCGGATATTGCCAAGAAAAATCCTGGGGCTTGGTTCTCCCTTTTTGACCTTTGTCCTGGCTCGGGACTTTCTGATGGCAGCCGTCTTATCAAACAAAGCTTGCGTGATGATAACCGGGAACCGATTGGGAACCACAAACCATTCACTTTCTGGCTGTTTAATTAATTTTCGACTTCCGATTTTAGCGACCTTCGTCTTTCCATAAATGCACTTGCCTGTATAGCGTTCATCCTTCAAAATGTGCATAACAGATGAACTGGTCCATCTGGTCCCTTTAGTGCTTCCTTTTTCAAACCTCGGTTTAAAGCCGCAAAACTTCACAAGCCATAAAAGCGGCGTCATTGTGTCTGTCCGGTTGAGCTTCTGTGCAATCTCCTTGGTAGAAGAGCCAGCTGCATACCAACGAAATATCTTTTTTACAACTCCCGCTGCTTCCGGCTCTATCTCCAGATGGTATTTTTCAGTTGTGGACTTCAGATACCCATAAAAAGGATAACTGCTATGGTACTTACCTGCTTCAAACAGCTGTCGTTTCGACACTAAGAGCTTTCTTGACAGGTCTTTGCTGTACATGTCATGCATGATATTGGTAAAACCAACTTCAATGTTCCCTGCAGTAGAAGCAATCGTGGCACTGTCGTAATTATCATTGACCGAGATTACACGCACCTGCAGAAACGGAAAGATCTGTTCCAGATAATCGCCGACCATGATATAATCCCTCCCCCATCGGGAGAAATCCTTAATCATGATGCAATTGATTTTATTCTCCTTCACCATCTGCAGGAGCTTCTGCACTCCGGGGCGGTCAAAGCTGGTCCCAGAATAACCATCATCTACAAATTCCAATATCTTTGCGCCACTCAGATCCGGATGCTGCTCGATATAATAATCCAGTAGCTTCCGCTGGTTCGATATACTGTTGCTTTCGTCTTTCGCTTCATCCAAGTCACCATCTTCCAGTGACAAGCGAAGATATTTTGCAATTGTGTATTCATCCGACATCATGTATCTCCGCCTCCAAATCTCCAATCTTTCGCAATAGGTCAGCAAATTCATCCCGATACTTGACCGTGATTTTCAGATTGTGGTCCTTATCAATATCGATGCGCTCCAACAATGCCTCACACATCTCCCGGGTTACTGCCCTTGCTCTTGTAAGGGATTTCAATATCTGCACATACGAATTGGATTTCACCATCTCCAGAATTCCTTTTCCCTCATTCTTTTTTGCTTTTTCCGATTGGGCACGTAACGCCTCCATCTGTTTTTCGTGTTTGGCCTTGGAAAAAAGATAATCGCTCTCGCTCAATGAGCCAAGCACATAACATTCGAACGCATCTTTCAGTAAATACTCTTCCCGGTCAAGAGCTGCCTCCAGGTCATGTATGGTATCTTTTCTGCTCCTGCCGTTTGGTCCTTCCAGATGAAACAGCGAAGCACTATTTGCACGCCGCTCAATTTCCCCTGCCAGCCGTGCCTGCGACTTGATGAATTCCAAAACAACCGCTTTGATTTTATCTTCCCGCATACCAGCTTTATGGGGACAATACTTCTCGTGATGGTCCCGATAGGTAGGGCAGTGATAATACCGCATTTCTTTCCCATTGGCTAATTTGGATTTCTCCGCATATAAGAGCCTTCCGCATTCTGCGCAGTACAGGAATCCTCTGAACAGATTCTCTGTTTTTGCTTTTTGCTTTTTGGATGACCGTTTGGACACTTTCTTTACGCCTTGCACCGAATCGAACTGCTCCTGGATTATGATCGCTTCATTGACATTTGGCACAAAAATCTGGTCTTTCTTATCCACCTTGCGCTTTTGGATCCCCTGATACAGTCGGGCTTCCGTTTTATGCACAACCATGTGTCCAAGATAAGCCAGATTTTCAAGTATCCGACGAACCGCCGTATCTGTCCAATGATTCTCCGGCATTGGTTTTTTCCGGATTCCGATTTTGATTGCGTATTGCCTTGGCGTCAAATATCCTTTTTCATCTAACAGGCGGGCAATAGCACGTACCGGCATTCTCTGTTGTCGAAGGCTGAAAATTTCTCTCACCACATCTGCCGTTTCCGGATTAATCACATATGGATGCTTTTTGTCTCCCGACAGCAGATAGCCATAAGGAGCATATTTCACATTGAATTCGCCGTTTGCACGCTTTGCGTCAAAAGCGGAGCAGATACGCTTGGATTTGTCCTTTGCGTAGGCTTCGTTCATCAGATTCTTCAGATTGACCATCAGCGTATCTCTGGCATTCGGCCTGATGTTATCGAAATCTTCGAGGACGGATATGAACCGCGTTCCCATAAAAGGAAATATTTTTTCGATGTATTCCCCGGTCTGTACATAGTCCCTGCCAAACCGGGACAGGTCTTTTACCAGAATGCAGTTGATGACACCATGACGCAGATCATCCATCATCATAGAAAAACCGGGGCGATCAAACTTCGTCCCGGTCTCACCGTTGTCTCTGTATATTTTCGTCAATATGAGTTCGGGATGCTATTCCAGATACCGCATCAAAAACTGTTCCTGATGAAGCAGGCTCTCGCTTTCTTTTCCAAGGCCCCCATCTTCCACAGACAGGCGAACATACACTCCTGTCAGATAGACTTTCGCAATATTCGGATTTCCTGCCACAGGATCAGGAGCTTCATTTGTTCTCTGCTGGTTCCAGTTCATGTTTTGCCTCCTTCGTCTTAAAATTATCGATATACTCTTTTGCGATATCAAACTGGTTCTGATAGGCAAACCGTACCGTAATGTTCTTTCCTTCCCCTACTTCGATCCGTTCAATCAAAGAAAGCAGAAGGGGGCGGTTCAGGTTTTTAATGCCGCGGTTTTTCTTGAACAACCGGACCCACTCATTGCGTGAGGCGCCGGCTGTGAGAACCGCCTGCAGCTCTTCCCGTCGTTTGGAAATCGCCGCTTCCAGGTCGTCGCACTTTTTAGAATAGATTTCCGTATACTCCAGATACGTCTTCTGATCAATGATTTTTTCGCCATACTTCTCAAACACCATCCGCTTAAACCGCCGGTTCTTCTCCAGTTCTGCTTCCAACGCTTTGATATGACGGTCAATCGTCCGGGAAGCTCCCTGCCTTTCCGGTAAGGTATCCAGATAATGCAGCATGTCGTCTATCTCTACGACAGCTTCCACATGGTTTCTGATAACCGGAAGAAGGATTTTCAGAATCGCATCTTCGCTGATGTTGTGAGGGGTACATTCGTTCTTGTCTTTCCGGTTGGACGCACAGTTGTAGTAAATATACTTTTTTCCCTTGCTGTAAACATTTCGCCGGACCATAGCCTGATGACAATCGGCGCAAAACAGAATACCATTCAGAAGATAACTGGTTTCTGCCTGAGGATTCCGTCTCATTTCCACGCTCATAGTCCGTTGAATCGTATCAAACTCCACTTTGGAAAGAATTGCTTCATGGGCATTTTCATATTGCGTCCAGCTATCCTTGGCGGCCAGAAATGGCCGCTTGACCTTATAATTGGGCCGGTAAGTCTTCCCAAGCTCCAGGCAGCCTGTGTAAACACGATTGCGCAGGATTCTGCTGACCGCCATCCTGGTCCATTTGCAGACCACTTTTTTTCGTGGCCCGCATTTATAGTTCGGACTAATGCTTCTCTTATATTCCGCCGGACACAAAACCTGCTGTTCGTTCAGCTTGTCCGCGATCTGTTGAAGACTCAGCCCAAACAGTTTGGCGGCAGCGATGCTCTGAATCACACCGGCGACATTCTCATCCACCAGCAACTTTTTGGAGCCTTTCTCTCTCCTGTAGCCGTAAACGGCAAAGGCACAGGTCGGCATTCCATTGCGCTTCTTATAATCATAGAAGCTCCTCATTTTAATGGATACGTCCCGGCTGTATGCGTCGTTAAAGAGATTTTTAATGGGGACGTACAGATTACTGGTCTGATAGTCCGCTTTCAGGCTGTCGTAATTATCGTTGATGGCAATAAACCGCACGTTCAGGAAAGGAAATATCTGTTGAAGGTATTTCCCCGACTCCACGAAATTTCGTGCAAACCGGGACAGATCCTTGACGATAACGCAGTTTACCTTTCCGTCACGGATGAGCTCCATCATTTCCTGAAACCCTGGACGGTCAAAATTCACTCCGGAATATCCGTCGTCAACCTTCTCTCCAATCAGCTTAATATCCGCCTGCCGTTTGACATAATCTTCTATCAATATCCGTTGATTTCGGATGCTGTTGCTTTCTGCCTCGTCGCCATCTTCCTTTGACAGACGCAGGTAGGCAATCGCTTTGTAAAGTACCTTCAAACTCATAAACTCTCCTTTCCGGCACCTTACAGCTGTATTGCCAGGCGCCTATATCAATGAATTAAAATAGTCTTCCAGGCAGTCCTCCAGCGTCCTGTCCGTTTCTGAAAAGGATACGCGGACGATATGGCTACCGCAGCGAAACCGATATGGGTTTTTAATCTGTTCCAGGAATGAACGGAGTTTTTCTTCTTTTGAACTTTTGGGATCAATCCTAACGTCTCGTATATCCGCAAGTTCCTCCGTATCAGTGACTGGAACCTCTTGATGATTCATCTTATCCAGGTCGTCATTGGCAACTTTACGCATAACAACCTCCTTTTGCCGGGCCTTGCCCAGCGATACATTAATGCATTAAACTCCTCCTTTTTCTTTCCATAAAATACACCGACAATATGTGCCGGAAACCATTCTATTTCAAGAAAAAAGATGCCCAGCAAGTCTTGCCGGGCACCTCTCTTATTTCTCATATTCCTTAAACTTTTCAAAAATTGCCTGTAACACTTTATCCATTTCATTCGGTTCTGTCGTTGCCTCTGCGGACAACACTTTGATGTTTTCTTTTCTCATGTCATCCTCAAATTTAATAAGGCTGTCGTAATCCCGGGTGAAACGGTCCATACTACAGGTCACGATCATTGTAGCTTCCCTCTGTTTCGCTTCTTCAGCAAGAGGAGGGAGAAAAGAAATCGCTTTTTCTCCACCGCCTACACAAGTCTTTGTCCCGACGATTTCATAGCCTTTCTGACGGCAGAACTCCTCGACTGCCTGCAGTTGAAGGTCCAAACTTGCCTCCGCCATCTGCCCTATGTTGCCGACTCTTGCATACATCAACACCTTTTCTGACATTAAAATTTCCTCCTTTTCTTGCACTTTGAGGCATCAGCAATATATGCTAACGCCCTTGTTATCTCTGATCTCCTCTCAGGATGTTTTGAGGCCATCTATCTCTTCTTTTACTGCGAAAATCATTTTTATATTTGTTCCTTCCACCTTTTTCCCCAATCTTAGGGCATTGGCCGTAGCCTCTTTTGGTGTTCGCCATATCGCCGGCTATAAGCCGTTCCCTTTGTTTGGTTTCTCCGGCAAAGGGATTCAGGAAAGGGGGCTCCGTTTCGCCTCTGCTTACAACGGGGACCGTTCCGATCACCCCATACCTGTTCTGGCGCAAAAGCTGTCTGATATCCGGCTCCCGGCTCTTTACGTCTTTCTCAGACAACTGCTCCTTATTGCCGACCCTTAAATACAAGACAGCTTTGAAAACCTTTTTCTCCATGGTGATACCTCCCGTCAGTTTGATGTTCCCGAGTCCAAATACAGTAAATGTGTTGCCAGCATTTGGTACTGATACGGCGGCTCCGCATTTTCAGGCCATCGGTATTGCTTGTCCGGTATGACAAGCCGCAGTACCGGTTCTCCCATAGAATCCGTCATCTGACGAATCTGAACATCGTAGTTTTTAAGCAATCCCTTTACCAGATCTCCATTTCGGAAAATTTCTCCAGCCTGGACCCGGTATCCCATCGTATTGAGGAGATAACCGATATTCCTCGGACCGTAATCAATCACAACCTGAAATTCCAAATGCCCATAACGGTTCATACCATGGGTATGGGCATCGCAGATATATTCGGGAAATGATTTCTCTACCCTCCCCTCACGAATGCAGGGCGCACTGTTGGAAACATAATGAATCTCCCAATCCTGTCTTTCTCTATCCATATATAACCTCCTCAAATAAGGCAAGCTGAACAATGCGGTCAGCTTCCAAAGCATCAATTTCTCCGGTATCTATCCCCTGTCCACAGATCACAGCTGAATGTTCCTGCAGGTATTTCTGGAGTCCGGATAACAACTTTTCCCGCGTCAGCTCGTATCGTTTCCCATCTTCCATATCATGGAGAATAAGGATGCCTCCCCGGCTGATCTGGTCGCTCGTATATTTGCCAAGATATTCTCCAACTACTTCCACCTTGGAATACCAGTGGGTAATCCCGCCATCAAGGGCCATTGACAGGATAAAGTCGATATCCTCGTCCGTTATCTCTAATTTATTGACGATATCTAACTCATAGCCGTTTTGTTTCCTTAGAATTTCAGAACTGGAGGCAAGCAGCCTGACCGCATACCATTCTTCCACCGGTTTTTCCTCTTCAAAGATGTCCGCCAGCGCCTCTTCCCGGCCGCAATCCGAACAGATATACACATCCCAATGTCGGCTTAATGCGTTTTCGCCATTGTCGTTCTCCATTTCTCCGCCGCAGCGTGGGCACGGTGGTTTCAGAACACCGCTGTTCTGTATCACCCTGTAAGCCCTCAAATATTCTCTGATATCCATTTTATACGTTCCTTTCAATCGCCATTTTCCAGGTTCAGATAAGTCGGTGAGATCTCATCATCAGTCACAACCGAAAAATACTTTTGAAAGATCTCATCCAGTTTTTCTTCCGTCAGCCGTAAATCGGTTTCACTCATCCGCCATGGATAGGAGGGCATATACAAAAGATAATTCCATGCGTTAAGATCATCGCAGGGAACTAAATCGATTCCCTCCGCTTCTTTAATCACCAGCCGCATTAGTGATGCTAATTGGTAATCATACTCTGTGTCGTATCCCAGATAATCCTCCATCGTCAGTTCTGAGATTTCCTGTTCTTCGAAATAGGCATCCATTTCTGCCTTCAGCTTTGGCGCCATACTTACCAGTTCGCCCAGACTTTCTTCTGATTTGATCTGCAGATTATCCGTGCGGATTCCATATCCGTAATCGTTCCAGTTAGAAATTGACATTTTTTCTCTCTCCTTTTTCTACAGAACTCATATATCGCTGTTTACGGAATCCAGAAGCGAAGAAACAGACCAGCCACAGATGGCAATCAACAAATCATCAACGCTGCCATCTAAAATCGCTTTTGCGGCATAATATCCAATCTTTTCTGGTGATTCATCGTCTGTTTCCACCTGTTCCGTGATCCGCCTGCCAAATGCTTCCGCTTTTTGGGGGTTCTGTAAAACTGCAAGCAACGCTTCCCTTTTTTCTGGAGCGAGATCCTCCTTCTCTGTTCCTTCACTATCCTTCTGCCTTTTGATGTTTTCGCTCAGATTTTCTATCGCTTCTGTAAGTTTGGGAAGCTGATACTCAAAAAAATTTTTTCCATACACTGTCTCATGTAATTGAAGTCCCATAACAAAATCCTCCTATTTTTTAATAACAGTACCTTTCCCAAAGGAATTCCTTATGCAATTTGCTTCACTGTATCCGTCCAGAACGAACTACAGATTCCATAAACATTTGCCACGCTATAGCCTCTGCCGCCGTCCGGCCACGCTGAACTGATAAACTTCAACGGGAGCACTACGTCCTTTTCCAGTTCAATTTCCAGAACCGAACCGGCCCCAGACCAGTTATCGTACAACCCACAGGCCGTATCTTTGGAAAGAACCATATGCCTTAAGTGCTTTCGTTTCTGCACGGCGCTGTACTTTCCGGTCTTTATTTCATCTTTTTCACTTTCAGCTATGGCCTCCTGCAGTTTAAATAACTCTTTTACGGTCATTTTCACAAAGAAGGTCAACGCATTCATATGGCTGGAGCAGTTGAGCACTTCCGTCCGCAGGCTTTCCAGCAATTTGCTGTCACCAAAAATCTGTTTCTTCATCGCCATGCTTAACTGTTTCTTCAAATACCCCTGCTGCCTGGCAAGCCATAGGATGGACGCTTCCTCGGGGATCCGTTCTTCGTAACGCCCGTCATAGTGCGGATACACATCGTTAAGAACATAGTCGTAATTGCCGTCACCGGTATCAACAATGATATCAACACACACTTCCTGTTCCAGATAATGATCCGAAGGCAACTCTACAGAAAGATTTTCCCGAATCCACTCCTCAATAAATTCCTCGTTCTCTTCATAGGAATGGCATTTGGAACACCAATTCTTCCGCACTGCGGCAATTACGTTGTCCTCTTCGTCCCATACCGACTCCCGATACCACTCGTCAAGCGATTCCCAGAATGCGTCCCACGGTTTTTCCGATCGGCACCATTGAATAATGATATCTGTTCCGGCCTCGTCCCGGTAATCGGCATAAATTTCCGTCACAAAGCATTCCTCTTCATCCCGGTAACTGCAGTAGGTATGCTGTCTGATCAAGCGCTTAATCTCAGAAATCACTTTCTCTTCCGTTGATTCCACCATTTTACCTCCTGTTTCATGTTCTCCGTATTAGCACGCTCCGGATATCCGCAGGGTGCGTTTCGCCTTATCGTTTCTCTGGAATTACTGCATACGAGACCATTTGGACCTTCTTGATGAATGGATTGGCCTCTATGGTTGCAAGAATGTCTAAATCCGCATTCTTTTCCAGGCAGATATGGACACCGGGATAGTTTCTATCCTTTTTCGGAACCGTAATGATTGACCCGATAGGAGTAGATACCGTCAGCCGCTCAGATATGCAGTTCAGCATATCCAGGGTATTTTTCAATTCTCTGACAGCACCTTCCCAGGTCTGCACATCGCCATCCGGCCAGTTATAACCATTCTCCCATGGGATCTTTCCCTTTTTCATGTCCAACGACTTCTGGTACCAGTCCTTTCTGGCATAAAGGGATCTTCTGAATTCTTCCTTTGTCATCTTCTCACGCTCCTAGATTTCCATGAATTGAATACTCGTGCATTCTGGCGGTATTTCACATAGGATAAATTTCTCTCCGTCTGTCACGATTGCTACTCGCAGTATCCCGTCCACTGCATGAAGCTTTAACAGATGCAGATCTTCAAAATTACACCACCAATACTCTTTGCACATTTGCACCTCTTTCGCCAGCTGCCTCGTTAAAGAAGAAATTTTCATGCCTAGCTGCGGAGATATTCCAAGCACTCTCCGGTATTCCGGAACATCATAAACCCTCTTGGACAGCAGAGTCTGGACGCCCTCCTTGCTATGAGAGATGAATGGCCACAGAAGCTCTTCCTGGAACCGCTGAATAAACTCCAGTTCTTCCCTGTCAGTGACTTTGCGGTTGCAATCCTTTCGAGCTTCCTCCAGTTTCCCGCCAGAGGAAAACTCCAAAGAAATAAATGGAGTATCCGGTTCCGATGCTTTCCGCATTGCGAAAAGATAATCCTTCCCCTTGGCATAGCGGTCAATGGCATAATAGGCAATTGCATGGTGCAACAGCTCCCCCTCCCGTTCGATTTCAGCCATATCTTGAAACGGGCGGATCAAATAGTTCTCTCCTTCCAGTCCCAGATTCTGATGCGCTTTTGTAAGCTCATCAACCTTTTTCCGTTCTTCATCCATGTCTTTGAATCTCATTTGAATTCCTCCTTTGCTTTTTAATGGATGCGCAGGAAGAATAGTTAGAGTGGATTTATATTGCAAGAAAAAAATGGAGCAACAAGACTGTCGCTCCATTTTTTCATCTCTTTAAAGATCCCGTTTAAGCATTTGCATCTTCGCCCTTTTCTCCATATTCTATTTTCCGGTGTCTGTAAAGATCTTTTCTGGAATACTTATTCCTGCTGCAATTCCAGCAGCAATCCATATCCCGATCTGCGTATTCGTTCAGGCAACCTGTACAGCCAATGCCGTCCGCAGTCAGATCAAAGTTATCCGCAAGGACCGGCGGCAAAGGGGATGCATATTCTATGTACCCCCCCATGCCTTCCGGCCAATTTCCTCACAGTAGGTTGAGAAACTGTAATTGTGAACCTCTAAGACCTCATTTCCCTGTAGTTCCGGATAAGTACCTAGAGCAATCGGTCTCCCTATTCTGTAATATCGCACTCTCATTCCTCCTCGTAGTGAATGGGTTCGACAAATCCCCCGGTGTAGCCTAAGAGCCTTATTCTATTGCTTTTCTACTACAAACTTTCCGCCGCAAATGCGGCATCTAAACTGCTCAGGGTGCAGAACGACCTTGCTGGCCTTTTGCCTGTAAACAGAACTGCCGCATTTGGTACAGGTAATTTTATAGTTCTTATGGTACGTTCTTGCAGTCTTTTCAAAGCCTTTTTCCTCTTCGGTAGTAGCACGCTTTATATGATACTGCGGATAAGCCCGGTTTACTTTTTCTGCCAGCGCTTTCCACTTTCCCGTATGCTTTAAGCAGCCTTCTACCGTGTGAAGCAATTCATGGATAATGGTGTCCTTTGCCGCAGTGTCTGAAACCTGGTCGGCCAGAAGCCGGACTGAGATATTGATGTCAAATACGTCCGAAGAAACTACCTTGCATTGTCCCCACCGGCGTTGTGACCGGGTATTGACCGTCCAATTCCTGACGGTACGGTATTCAATGCCAAGCGCGTCCAGCTCCTCTTTACACTCACGTACAAGCTTCCATAAATCCTTCATTTTTCAATCACCATCCTCTTCCGCAAATAGGTCATTGAGATAACCGTAACCAAGTTCCGTAAGATCCTCTGCTGTCAATCCCATCTCGGAGAGCCATACGGCACACTCGCTTTCCGAGCATCGCCCTTCCAGTTCATCATCAATGATGTTCTTAAGCACGTCTGTATAATCTCTGTTCCTGTTCAAATCGTCAATCCTCCTGTAACTTTTTCTGTAGCCTAAAAACCGTTCCATATGAGGCGCCCATTTAAGGCAAAACACTCTGCATCGTTGCAATCCTGCGGTGTCAGTTCTCCCAGGCGTTTCCTGCTGCGTGAAATAAACAATTCGGAATTCACGGGAGGTTTGGGAGAGTTGTCCCGAAGCAGATTATCCACCTCCACCAGCCTTTGATAGCTTTCCTGCTCGTGCAGTTTCAAATACTGAAAAAAATAGTTTCTGTGAAAAGGACAAAAACAGCAGGCGGACGCTTTTGTATCCAGCCCCCATACATCTTTGATGTAAGCGTAGTTGTTTCTGCGCTCCAGTTGCATGTCCACCAAAGGAAACCTGTTGACAAACATGGGGTTGGGATTCTCTTTGCAGCGCTGCTTCTCCTCCGCGCTAAATCCCATGTGCATTTCATGGGCCTTCTTATCCTCCTCTTTCAGCCTTTGCCCTTTCCTGTAGCCCAAGAGTTCCCAGCGCACATATTTGGAGATCAAACCAACCTTGTAATCCAGCGTGCAGTTCCTCGGCATCTTGGATTTATGCCCATCATCGCTCAATGTCCACCATGGAATACTGACAACCCGCCGTTTTCCAAAATCCCTCATCAGGTCCTGGTATAGCGGGGCGTCAAGGCTGGTATAAAAAATCCCTACAGAACGGCACTTTTGCCCTACAAAATCTGCCTGCGCCTGTACCCATGGCGGCTCAAAGCCAAGGTCACAGATAATCACCGCGTCATAAACCGGAACTTTGGGGAACGGGACCGGCCGCCCTAATGTTTGTGCAATCGCATTGTCACAGCTCATGAGCGCCAATGCAGTCGACTGCATGCCTGCGCCAAAGGATAAAATCTTCATCGTCCCAGCCCCCTTCCTTTTTTCATTCGTTCCTCCCAAAATGGGATATAGGCAAAGGGGATGTCGTACCAGTACCCTTCTCCCGCAATATTGGAACGAAATACTTCCGGCATTCCTTTTAAGCCGTTCCTCTGGATATAGTCCTGGATAATCTCTTTGGTTTTTCTGGTGACCCGCACATATAGATCGCTGTAGTGATTTCCTATATCTGTCTGCGGGACTCCTTGGTCAAGCAACGTCTGGTATAATGATTTTTCTTCCATCTTTTTCCTTTCTTAAAAGCAATGGCAGGCCCCGAAAGGCCTGCCCGCTGTGGTTTAAGCTGTTTTTCCCACCGGAGGCTTAATGAGATACTTCATATCATAGTTGGTATAAAGCTTCCCATTTTTTTCTTTCTTCCGGATAATTACAATGCAGGCGATAAACTTTCCCTTTACATCGTCGGTCATCGCCTTCATATCCGGCGTGTCCTGTCCCGCCTGCGGCGCCCATGCGGCGACCGAAATCAGGTCTGAGGCCCGATCCATTGTGTCTTTCTTGAACAAAAGCATGTTGCAGTCGCCTTTGTCTTTCACATCAATCACATAGCCCTGGATCAGACCAAGAGCGCGTTCATCTTTTAGTTCGTATGGATTTATCATCGTTTCCCTGCCTTTCCATATCATCTTCTCCATATCAGAAAACCTGATGAATCAAAAAATAGCTGTCTTCCGCAAACGGATCCTCTCCTATGGGGACCACTCCGTATTCACTGCCGCCTTCCTTTCTGGCAGTATGGTCCCTTGTGGTATCCAGGCTCCACCACTGGCCGTCAAAAAACACCCGGTTCCATGCGTGGCGGAAGGCCGGCTCGCCCTGATAAGTTCCGTCCAATACATAGCAAGGGATTCCCTGGCTCCGGCACATAGCCGCAAACAGACCGGCGTAATCAAAGCACACGCCTTTCTTGCTCTGCATCAC
>ULRR01005258.1_pt1 | contig 20730 bp, 24 predicted proteins | sample 1955651 | NCBI WGS metagenome assembly ULRR01 (sample SAMEA4835688, study PRJEB28245) | human gut metagenome | biome: gut microbiome; material: fecal sample | place: Denmark | collected 2008
AGAACCGTAGGCGCAGGCGTTGTTGCCAAGATTACAAAATAATCTGCTTAATCAGCGCATAGCATAAATATGAAAAGAATCTCGCTTTGGAAACAGAGTGGGATTCTTTTTTTGCGTACCGTTTTATTTATTGGAGAATGAATATAATATATCACGGCTTATATTATGATATAATTAGCGAGGATAAAATGTTTTTGATTAAGATTGAAATATAAACAGTTTAAATAATATTGGAGAGAATAATGGTGAAATGGCTGCCGGTTATAGCGGCGGGTTTGATTTTTCTTTCAGGCTGCGCGCCGGTTGTGAAAGAAAATGGGAAAACAATGCCCCGTATCGACGGAGAAGCGAAAATAGAATGGAACAGGGAAAAATATCCTCTTGCTGTGGAGATACTGAACTCTCATGGGGAGAAGGAGCGGCAGGTGTTCTATTCTCCGCCAAAGAGAGTGGCGGCGGTCTGGCAGAACTCCATAGAAACACTGCTGGCTCTTGGGGTAGGGGATCGTATCATTGCAGGAATGGGCGTCCCTGACAGGAAGTATATCCGTGAGGAGTATCAGGCAGGTTATGAAGCGATTCCTTATAAAAGCCTGGAAAACCTTGATCCGGAAACAATCATGATGATGAGGCCTGACTTCATTGCAGGCTGGAGTTCCACCTTTACCGACAAGGTTCTCCGCAGTACGGAATTTTGGAATGAACGCGGCGTGCATACCTATATTTCCCAAAACTCCGATCCGGCAAACAGGAACCGCACCATTGAAAATGAGTATGCCGATATTTTAAATCTGGGGAAAATATTTGACAGGGAAGAAAAAGCGGAAAGCCTTGTCAAAGAAATGAAAGATGAAATCTCCCACACCGCCGGGCAGGCAACTCTTACAGGAAAACATCCCCGCGGACTTATTATCGAATTTATGGGATCGGATATCAGTGTCTACGGGGAGGAAACCCTTGCAGGCGATATCCTCAGAAGAATGAACGGCGAACTGCTTGCATCCGGACAGCAGCAAATCAGCAAGGAACAAATCATAGAAATGGATCCGGATGCCATATTCGTCATCCTTATCGAAGGGGATTATGATCATCCAAAGCAGAAACTGGATATGCTCTATCATGAACAAGCGCTCCGGGATGTATGCTGTATTCGTGAGAAACGGGTTTATCCGCTGCCCCTGTATTCTGTCTACTCATCGGGGATAAGGACTCTTGACGGCATACGATATATAGGAAAAGGTTTGTATCCCGATTTATATAAGGAGCAATAAATGAAATTTTTAAAAACACTGGGGTTTACCATGATTCTTATTGCGCTTGCTTTCCTCCTCGCGGCAGCGCTCTTTTGGGGGCTCAGCATCGGCACGGTTAAACTGCCGCTTGATCAGATCTACAATTCTGTTTTGGAGCAGCTTATGGGGGATCTGCCCATTGAGGCTGTGGGCCGTGGGCCGGTTCATGATATTGTATGGCTTCTCCGTCTGCCCCGCCTTGTCCTTGCAGCGCTTATTGGCTGCGGACTCGCTGTCTGCGGCGTCATTATGCAGGCTATCGTAAAAAACCCTCTGGCGGACCCCTACATTTTAGGCATATCCTCCGGCGCGTCCCTTGGAGCCACCTCTGCCATCCTTTTGGGGATCGGGGCGTCTCTGGGACCGAACTTCGTGGGAATCAGTGCATTTATCGGCGCTTTTGTTCTGTCGCTGGCAGTCCTCTTCATATCCAACCTTGGGGGGCGGTCAAATTCCATGAAACTCCTTCTGGCAGGCATGGCACTCTCGGCGGTATGCAGCGCTTTTTCCAGCTTCATCGTGTACTTTGCCAATAATAAGGAGGGCATGCAGAGCATTGCTTACTGGCTGATGGGAAGTCTGGCAGGGGCGAAATGGAACGAACTTGCCGTCATCGCGCCCGTAATCATCGTGTCTGTCCTTTTTTTCTGGATACAGAGCCGTGTGCTGAACCTTATGCTCCTCGGCGATGAAACGGCAATCACGATGGGGACGGATCTCCACCTTTACCGTCAGTGGTATCTTCTCATCAGCTCCCTCATTGTGGGATTCGCCGTTTACGCGGCGGGGATGATCGGTTTCGTCGGACTTATTATTCCCCACGTCATGCGTATGTTCCTGGGACCTGACCACAAGAAACTCATTCCTGCCAGCGCCCTTGTAGGGGCTATATTTCTTGTCATATGCGACGGCCTCTGCCGTATCATCATCCCCCATACGGAACTGCCCATCGGCATCCTGATTTCCATGATCGGCGCGCCGTGCTTTATTTATCTCATGATTAAACGAACCTATGGATTCGGAGGGAATGACTGATGGAAATACTTGCGGAAGCAGTCCGGTTTTTTGCCGGCGGCAGACAGATACTCCAGGGGATTGACCTGGAATTGCGGCCAAAGGAATTTTTAGGTATTATCGGTCCGAACGGCAGCGGGAAGAGCACCTTCCTGAAATGCGTCTACCGCGTACAGAAACCGACAACGGGAAAAATTTATTTCAATGGAAAAAAATTAGATGAATTTTCCTATCGTGAATCGGCGCTGAAACTGGCCGTCGTGGCGCAGCACAATTTTTACAATTTTGATTTCTCCGTCTTGGACGTGGTCCTCATGGGACGCTCACCCCATAAGAAAATGATGGAGCGGGACAATGCGGAAGACTATAAAATTGCGCGGGACGCCTTGCGTGTCGTAGGACTGGAAGAATTTGGCGAAAGAAACTTTTCCACTCTTTCCGGCGGAGAACAGCAGCGCGTCATACTTGCCAGAGCGCTCACGCAGCAGACGGAATGCCTTGTCCTTGATGAACCGACAAACCATCTGGATATCAAGTACCAGCTTGAAATCATGGATATCGTGAAAGGTTTGGGTGTGACAGTCATAGCCGCCGTTCACGATCTGAACATCGCCGCCATGTACTGTGACCGCCTCATTGCCATCAGCGGGGGAAAAGTAGCAGGTATCGGTACTCCCAGGGAACTTCTGACGGCAGAATTTATCAAAAAGCTGTATGGCGTGGACAGCCGTGTAGATATAGAAGAATCTACGGGCCGGATGAATATTGTATACCTTCCGCGCCATTGGAAAGAGAAAACGCCGCAGGTTTCAACTTAATAAATCCGGATAAAGCAAAACTCCGGCAATTACGTTTTCAGCAGCGTGTATTGCCGGAGTTTTTTTGCTGCGAGTTTGGATAGTGTGTTTTTGCCGGATGGTGAGCAACATGTTCATAAACCTTAATTTATGACAAGGAAACAAAAAGCTTTATCCTGCTGTTTATGGGGATAAAGCTTTTTTAGTTAAATCGAGATTATCCGGCTCATGCTGGTGATTTTTGCGGTGAAGTTTGAAAAGTGTGTCTTCTGTATTTTTCCTCTTCATCATGGCAGATCATTCACTGATGCTGCAGATGACACCTTACTGTATTCCTCACCACGGGTATAGATCCTTCACATTCGTTCAGGATGACGCCTTGCCGTCCCTCATCATTCTGAATGGGGACAAGAATACCTTGTAAGAAGGGCGGTAAATGAAACAATGACAATGAGTGAAGAATCTATTCCCCTGATGACATCTTACCGTTCTCCTCACAACGGCAGGAGATCCTTCGCTATGACGTCTGATGTTCCTCGTTATTCAGCTCAAGTTTATAATGCTGTTTTAAGGAGAAATAGAATATCTTTTACGATAGGACGGATCATACTGTTTTTGATGTTACAGTTCGAAGCCGTCAGAAGCGTCGCCGGGTTTGGAGAGGCGCCGTGCGATGTCTTCATAATTGTCTTTCAAATGGAAGATGATGAGGTTGAGAGAGGTGCGGATTACTTCCGGATCGAAACTTTCCGGCCTTGTGGTGACGCAGATATCCAGAAATGTGTTGTCGTCTTCGGCAATGCTGTACTTGAAAATGGAATGGGCGGCGTTCAGCTGCTCTAGGAAACGGATGAAAGTTTTACGGGCTGGGCCTGCAGGCGCGACGCCCAGATGGATGCGGAGCAGGGTATACATGCTGTTGTCCGTGATGACGGCAGCTACAAGGCGGTGGCTGCCCGCCGGAATGGCGGTGATGAAAGCTACGGAATCCTTTTCATCATGGGTATCTCTGCGCTGGAAGAAATTCAGGTCATTGTCCTTCATGTATTTTTCGAAGATGCCGGCTTTTACGTTTTTGCCGGGATTGAAATTAATTACTTCTGCCATGGCGCCTCCTGTGCGGGATTTCATATTTCATTCATTATACTATGGGTGCACATAAAAATGAAAAAATATATTATTTCTTTAATAAGAGAACAAATCCTTTCCGTCCCATGGTATAATAACAGAAGCGACTATGGTACGGCAATTTTTATATTTTATGTAATAAATGAAATGTACGGCTACAATTGAATAGGAGGTTAATCTTGGCAAAATCCAGATTACAGATCATTCCCTTGGGAGGCTTGGGGGAAGTCGGGAAGAACATGACTGTATTCCGTTACGGCGACGAAATTATCGTAATAGATGCAGGAATGGCTTTTCCTGATGAAACAATGCCGGGGGTGGATATCGTTATCCCCGACTTCAGTTACCTGATTGAAAACAGGGACAAGATCAAGGCCATTCTCATTACTCACGGACACGAAGACCATATCGGTTCGCTGGCTTATTTACTGCGTGATGTTTCCGCTCCGGTCTATGCGACGCGGCTGACCTGCGGCCTGATTGAAGGCAAGCTGAAGGAACAGAAAATCGGAAAGTACAATTTGAATGTAGTAAAGACAGGCGATGAATTCAGACGCGGTTCTTTCAGGTTCGGTTTCTTCCATGTATGTCATTCCATTCCGGATTCCTGCGGTGTTTATGTCCGTACGCCGGTAGGAACCGTAGTACATACAGGTGATTTTAAATTTGATCATTCCCCTGTGGACGGGGAACAGACGGATATGCACAAGCTGGCTGAGCTTGGCCGCAACGGTGTGCTTGTCCTCTGCGCCGATTCCACGAATGCCCAGAATCCGGGATATACTTTGTCGGAAGCAGTGGTTTCCAAGTCGCTTAGAGATGCTTTCCACGAAGTCAGGGGACGTATCATTCTTGCCACATTCGCGTCCAATGTGTCCCGCGTACAGATGGCGATTGATGCGGCTGTTGAAAATAAAAGAAAAGTTTGTGTCTTCGGCCGTTCCATGGTCAATGTGGTGGGTATCGCGCTTGAAATGGGTTACCTTAAGGCTCCGGAAGGCACATTTATTGAACCGGAGGAGCTCAATCATTATCGCGATGACAGAATCTGCATCCTCACGACGGGGAGCCAGGGCGAACCTATGGCAGGACTGTCCCGTATGGCGGACGGAAGCCACCGGCAGGTGCAGATCCATGCCGGAGATACGGTCATTATTTCCGCATCGCCGATTCCGGGAAATGAAACGAGCGTCGGCAGGACGATTGATAATCTTATGCGTCTGGGAGCAAAGGTAATTACGTCCCGGACGAGCCGCGTCCATGTGTCGGGACACGGTTCCCAGGAGGATCTGAAAACGATGCTCTCGCTTGTCCGTCCGAAGTTTTTTGTACCGGTTCACGGAGAATACAGAATGCTCCGCTCTCATGCGGAATTGGCGGAAAGTTTGGGCGTGCCGAAGCAGAATATTCTTATCGGCGACAACGGGACCGTTTTCGAATTTACGAACCGCAGCGGGAAGATCACCGGCAAAGTGCAGTCCGGCGCTGTCTTTGTGGACGGCCTCGGGGTAGGTGATGTGGGAAATATCGTTATCCGCGACCGCCAGCAGCTGGCGCAGGACGGAGTGTTTATCGTAGTTATTGCTCTTGAAAAGGGAAGCAGCCAGGTCGCGGCAGGTCCCGATATCGTATCACGGGGATTCGTTTATGTCCGTGACAGCGAGGAGCTTATGTCCGGCGCAAGAAGCCGTATCGAAAATGTGCTGGAACGGTGCAACACGGGGAATGTGACCGAATGGAACGCTATCAAGACGCAGATCCGCGATGCCTTGGGCAGGTATTTCTTTGAAAAGACGAAGCGCAGGCCGATGATTCTTCCTATCATCCAGGAAGTCAGATAAGCCTCGCGTGAACATAATGAACTGTGATTTCTTTTATAGAATCGCAGTTTTTTATTGGCCGCGTTTATTGTTTCTGTATGATAAAATATAGAATAATACTGAACATATTTAACAGGACAGGAGTAGTTATGGACGAATACAGAGCAGGAGAAACAAGCGCCGTCGTTTTGGCGGTAAAGTGTACCGCCCTGGCGGTGGTGCTTTCCGTCATCGGATTTTACATGCCCCTAGTTTCCCTGGTGGTGTTTTTGCTGATCCCTCTTCCTATCGCGTACCTGGGGATGAAAGAGGGGGATTCATGGTCGATTATTGTCACGGCAGGCATCATGATTTTGGATTCTGTCTTTTTCGGGTTCATTTCCGCCGCTTTCCTTTGCGCCATCTTCGGCGTGCTTGGCGTGGTACTGGGGATTTGTTACAGAAATAAGGTTCCTGCGGCGGCGACGCTTGCCGCGGGAGCGGTCGTGGTGCTTGCTTCTTGGATAGGGCAGGCATTTGCGGCGATGTATATTTTGAATGTGCCGCCCATGATTTTTGGCGGTGAAGCGATGGACAGCATGGAGCAGCAGATGATGGCGCAGATGGCGCAGTTTTATTCCGGCGAACTGCTCATGCAGACGCAGGAAAATGTGAAGCAGATGATAGATGATATACGGAGATCCATTCCTGTCATCACGGTGAGCGCCGCGTTTTTCTATACTTGGGCGTCCATGATGCTTGGGAAAAAGATTTTTACCCGTCTCGGCATGAAGGATATCCCCGGAATGCCTCCCCTGGAACGATGGGAACTGCCCCGTTTCTTTCTGGGACTTTATGTTCTGGCATTTGCCATGCAGTACATCACGAATAGAAATGCAACGCTCGAAATGATCCAGTACAATTTGGGACTTGCCTGTGTTCTCGTTTTCTGGCTTCAGGGGCTGGCGGCGCTTTGGTGGATGCCCAGAAAATATCCTTTCGTGAGGCCGCTGCGCTGGATCATCGCAGTTCTTTCCGTTATCATCGGAATGGTGCAGATGATCGTCGTTCTCCTGGGATTGTCCGATATGGTGCTTCAATACAGGAAGAAGAGAAATTACGAATAGCAGCCTGTTTGCAATAAGAACTGCCATAGGGTACGATTACATATAAAGCATCGGTTTCCGGAACCGGGTTGCGTTGGATGAAAAGAATGAAAGGAGCACTATGCTCAGCAATATTTGGGTATATAAGAAAACTTCAAAAGTCATGATAAGCCTCCTTTTGGCGGCGGTCCTGGTGCTTGCCACACAGAACTGGCTCCTCGGGCTTTTAATGTTTATCGTGACCGCGGCGGCTGTCGTCTGGGTGAAACGCTCCGACCTTATGCAGGAGCGGCTTCTCATGCGGTATCTTGATGATTTATCATCAGGTGTTTCGGTTGGTACGGTCTATGCGGTGCGGAATCTTCCGCTGGGAATTGCCGTTGTGGACGAGAAGAAAAAGCTCGTCTGGGCAAACGGCGTATTTCGTTCATGGATTGCCGGTACGGAAGAGGGAACGCCTCTCCGGGATATTATCCAGGGACAGAAAGTAGCCAAGCTCTGGGGGAAGGCGGGGTGGTTTGACTGCCATGCGGGAGGGACGTTTTTCCGTGTATTCCATAAATGGGTTCCTTCTGATGAGCCGGACGGAGCATCTTTCATGGTGCTTTACTTCATGGACAGGAGCGATGTGGAGAAATCTTTGAAAGAGTCGGAAGAGGCACGCCCTGTCTTTTGTCTGATCCGCATAGATAATATACAGGAAGTGACGGCGGAGATGAGTGATGTGGAGCGGTCCGCCCTGCTCTCTGATGTGACGGAGAAAGTGCTTGCTACGTTCAACAGCCATGACGGATTTATCAAGCAGTACAATGCGTCTGATTTTGTGGCCTGTATTTCGTCAAAGGCCCTGCAGGATATGATGGATTCTAATTTTGAAATACTTGACCGGGTGCGGGAAATCCATACGGTGAACCGTATTCCCGTGACCTTGTCCATCGGCATCGTAAAAAGTAACGAATCTTTTAACCGCCAGTATGAAGAAGCCCAGGTGGCGCTTGATCTGGCTCTTGGCCGCGGCGGGGATCAGGCCATCGTCCGTCTCGGGAAAGATGTAAAAGCCTTTGGCGGCAAAGCGCCCGCTTCAGTGAGCAGTACCCGCGTCCGCGTCCGTGTGGTGGCGCAGGCGCTCCGTGAGATCATTAACGAAGCGGATATGGTTCTCATTATGGGGCACGCCCATGAAGATTTTGACGCGCTTGGGGCCGCGGTAGGTGTTTCCCACCTGGCGAGAGTGTCCAAGGTGGAAGCGCACATCGTCATTTCCAAACAGGATGATACGTCCAGGAAAATGATCCAGGCTATACAATCCAGCGGCTTGGCGGAAGGGCTTCTTATTGATGAGGGCAAGGCGAAAAGCCTCGTGACGGATAAGACGGTGGCTATTGTCGTGGACACGCATATCCCCGAACTGGTGGCGGCGCCGGAACTGCTGAGGAAAGTGCGGAAGAAAGTCGTTATCGATCATCACCGCCGTGCGGCAAGCATTATCGACAGTCCGCTTCTGACGTACATGGAACCGTCGGCATCTTCCGCTTCGGAACTGGTGACGGAACTGATCCAGTACTATGGCAGCGAAGAAGAAATGAATGCACTGGAAGCATCCTGCCTTTATGCGGGGATGGTAGTGGACACGAAGAGCTTTACCGTCCAGACAAGTGTCCGTACGTTCGACGCGGCAAGTTATCTCAGGCGGTGCGGCGCAGACACCGCTTTGGTTAAAAAGCTCTTTTCGATGGACCTGGCGTCCATCAAGATTAAATCCATGATTTTGGCCGATATGAAACAGGTGGATGAATACATGGCCTTTGCCGTATGTCCGGAGGGCACGGCGGATTCCCAGATTATCGCAGGACAGGTGGCGGATTTCCTTGTTACCGTGCAGAAGATACGGTGCAGCTTCCTTTTCTACTATACGGAGAACGGACTCTGCCTCTCCGCGCGCTCCGACGGGTCTGTTAATGTGCAGATTGTCATGGAACAGCTTGGCGGCGGCGGCCATCAGACAGTGGCGGGAGCGCAGTTCGGCACTGACGGTAATATAGAAGATATAACAAAGGTGGTTGTTGCCAATGTTCGTAAACAAACGGAGGAGGAAAAAGAATGAAAGTAGTATTGCTTCAGGATGTAAAGAAATTGGGGAAAAGAGGCGATGTTGTCGAAGTAGCGGACAGCTATGGCCGTAATGTCCTCATTCGCCGCGGACTTGGCGCGGAAGGAACGAAAGCCAATCTGAATACGGCGGAACAGCGCCGTGAATCTAAAGAATTTAAATCCAAAGTGGCTGCGGACGAAGCGGTCATCATGGCATCCCAGCTGAAAAAAGTAAAAGCGGTTATCAAAGTGCAGTCCGGTGAGGACGGACGGGTTTTCGGCAGTGTCACGGCAAAAGATATTTGTGATGCCGTTAAAGAGCAGTATGGGTTTGAACTGGATAAGAAAAATATCAGGCTGAAAAATCCGATCAGGACCACAGGAGAATATGATGTGGAAGTCTGGGTACACCAGCAGGTCACCAGCGAAGTACATATTTCCGTAGTTGCGGAATAAAAATTTCCTGTTCCTGCAGGGGATTCTTTAGCCGCAGAAAATAAAAGCGGCAGTTAAAAAATGATCTTCTTCCCTTAACCGGGGAAGGAGATTTTTATTTTGGAAAAAATCTTGCTTTTATTGTAAACTTTATAAAAGATTATGATTGACAAAAGTGAAGACGGCTACTACACTTAGAAAAGATGTTGGCTGTCCGGAAACGGGCGGAAAATAAAGGGGGAGTATTATGGGAGAAGAAAAGGTATTGTACAGCGTGAAAATGCGTTCCAGTCTTGGCGGTGCCCACGGCGTGGGCGGACAGCATATTTCCGGAGCGGAGAGGATTGTAACAAAGAACAGCGTGGAACAGGAGATGATTTCCATGCTGCACCGTGCCTGGGAACATGACCGCGGCGCGGCGGATTTTATCCAGTTCAAGGTGGAAGCGGTCAGGCATGAGGGAATCACCTGCTGCCCGCTTTTGCCTTTGTACCAGATTGACACGGCAACAAAGGAGGAAGGACGGGCGGCGGCGAAAAAAGAACTGCTCCGTTCCGGAGTCAGCGAAACTGCTATAGGAAAAGGATTTGCCCTTTTGGAATCGCTGACAGACAGTATGCGCGGCGCGGCAGTCGTTGATGCGGAAACAGGAGAGCGCCTGGACGGACTTGGTATGCGCGGCGTGCGGTGCAGCTGTATGGATTGCGAAGATACGTGCGCATACGAAGCACAGATGGGGGCGAAGGGCCTGGGCGGAGAACATCCGAGAGAAGCGCTCATTCTGGCATCGAAAGTGGCGGCGGCGCCGGGGACGGTGGCGGAACTTTGCTGGTCGGATGATCCCTTTTATGTGACAGGCTATGTAGGTTCGCCGAAGTTTGGCTACGGGCGGATTACGGTGATGAAAGAGAAAGGGGATCCTATCGGCGGCCGCGTATTTTTTGTAAAACACGGTACGGATATGGACAGGTATGTGGAGTATATGCAGCATCAGACAGTGCTGGTGAGGGTCAAATGAAGCCGGAAAATATTTTCTCCGCTCTTTCCGCGCTGCGGCAGGAAGGGCGGCTCAGGCAGGTGCAGGATCTGCGCATGGAAACGGCGTCTCTCGGTGTAGATCGTGAAGGAAAGCGGTATATCGTTTTCAATTCCAATGATTACCTGGGCATGACCCATGCGAAGGAAGTACAGGAAGCGGCGGCGAAAGCGGTTCGTTTCGGTACGGGAAGCGGCGGGGCGCGTCTTACCTCGGGGGCAGCTTTTGAGTTATCCGATTTGGAAAAGGAAATAGCCGATTTCAAACATACCGAAGACGCAGTCATCTTCAATACAGGATACATGGCGAATCTGGGAGTGCTGTATGCGCTTGCCGGAAAGGGAGATGTCATTTTCAGTGATGAACTGAATCATGCGAGTATTGTCGACGGGTGCCGTATCTCAAAAGCCGAAACGGCAGTTTACAGGCACAGCGATATGGCGGATCTGGAAAGACTGCTGCAGACCGTTCCCTGCGAAGGGCAGCGCTTCATTGTGACGGACGGCGTATTCAGCATGGATGGGGATATTTGTCCGCTGCCCGCTCTGGCGGCACTGAAGAAGGACTACAGGGCCTGTCTTATCGTGGATGACGCCCATGCCTCGGGTGTCATTGGCAGAACCGGCCGGGGAACGGCGGAGTATTTCCGTATGGCAGGGATCGACGTGCAGGTGGGAACCTTGTCGAAAGCTTTCGGTGCGGAAGGGGGATACATCGCGGCAAGCCGGGAAATTTGCGACTATCTGCGGAATACATCGCGGCCTTTTATTTTCTCCACAGCCATTTCCGCGGTCACGGGAGCGGCGGCCTTAGCGGCTCTTCGCTTGTTAAAAGCGGATCCGGAGAAATATCTGGGCCGTCTTCGTGAGAACACGGCTTATATGCGAAATCTCCTGACAGAAACGGGAGTGGACATTGCTGCAGGGGATACGCCGATCATTCCGGTGGTGGTGGGAGATGAAAAAGAGGCGCTCGCAACGGCGGAAGCATGCAGGGAAGAAGGAGTCCTGCTGTCCGCCATCCGTCCGCCATCCGTACCCGTGGGAACAAGCCGCATCCGATTGACGGTAACGGCGATGCATACAAAAGAAGAAATGAAAAAAGCAGCAGCTATTTTAATCAGACATTGGAGGTCAAAATGAACGGAGAATTGGAAACAGGAGCGTACAAGCCGGAAGCGGCAGGCAGCAGGGAAGTCATTGTCGATGTTTGCGAAACAGCGCTTTTGGCGGCGCTTATCGGGGTGAGCGGTTCTTTTAAGATCCCCGGATTAGTACCGGGGACGGAGTTTCAATTATCGGCGCCTATCGCCGTTGCCATTTGCGGCGTCTTCGGTTTTAAGAAATACATCATTGCAGGGGTGTTGGCGTCTCTATTGAGTCTGGCGCTGGGAACGCACACGATTTTGAATGTGACGATCTCCATGTCATTCCGGCTGGCTGTAGGCGCGGTATGGCTCCTGCTCGGTTCGTCCCGATTGTTTTATATCATTTCCGGACCGATAGGGACAACCGCGGCAAGGGGAGCAATGACACTTCTTCTGGGAAAAGGATTTTATGCCATGGTGGCGGCGGCTCTGCCGGGCATGGCGTTCACGGCGGCTACGGCCTGGTTCGTTGCGGGGGTGTTGAAGCGTGTCCGGTCGATAAGGAAAAGATAGATAAAAGGCAGAAGACGTCAGTCTGAATGCCAGCGAAAGGTCTGCTGCCGTGATGAGGAAAATATAAGCTGTCAGCCGAGTCCTCTTTTCGCTTCATAAAGCATTTAATATGAACCGGTATTTAGAAGAACACTAATGGTAAGAATAGAAAAATGGTTCACTTACTTCTGCGTCGGAAACCGGGTTTCCGGAATGACCGGAACGCAACATAAAAAGGGAGAAATTATTTGTATACTTAAAAGGATTTGACCCGGTACATGATTGAGCCAAATCCTTTTATTTTGCAATATATACGGAAACAGTCGTGCTGAATTTTTTTCGGCACCAGTGTCAATCCGTTTTTATACTTCCTGCCGGCAGTGTATCCTCCGTACGCGGTTCTCCTGATCTACCTCGAAAACCAGTGCCGCGGGTCTATCGCTGAAGGAATAGATATAGGATGTGAGTCCGTCTTCTGTTATCATCTGTGATGTCGCTTCTCCATACTTATCTTTGATTTTGTCGTAATTTGTGCTTATTGAAAAGCCGGAGGGTGTATGAAAGGATACCTCTTCCAGTGTATATCCGTGGAGAGTCAATTGTTTAGTAGGGGATGTATTTGATGTGAGTGTAACGGCAGAAAATTCTGAGCCGTAGTAGTTCCATATGACGCGGCGAAACGGTCCGAAATCCATAACGTTTTCCTGATAAACATCTCCCAGGATATCCCGCACTTTGGACAAAGGATCGCCGGGGCGGATTTCCGCGTGCAATCCGTGTCCTTTCTCCAGGATAAGCGTAGTCTCAGAAAAAGGCATCGTATGTGCCAAGGCGGTGCCGCCCGTCAGGGCAAGGCCGACTAAAAAAGCGGCAAATCCCGACAAAAGTTTTTTCTTTAATGATTGCATGTTGTACTCTCCTTCGTCTTGAGCAAAAACAAAAACAAAAACAAAATACTTCTTATGAAAAGTATAATAAACTATATTAGTAAAAGCCAGATAATATCGACGTTATCTGGCTTTTTTGTTTTTGTGTTTTGAGTTAAAATGCGTTATTTCGTATCTGTGGCTTCCAGTTGGCTTCCATTTTCGTCGGGATAAATTGTCATATTTTCGCCATGCGGCAATGCATCAACGGCAGCGATGAGCTGCGGGATAATCTTATGTGTATACACATCTTTCGTCACATTATCGCCGGAAGCATGCCCGACAATCATTTTTTGAATTTTTTCCGGCATGCTATAATTGTCAGCAATCGTTATGAATGTGTGACGGGGGTCGTGCGGGAGATGTCCTGCAATACCTATTTTCTCAAGATATTTACGGTATGAGTAGGTTATGGAAAGCAGGCCATTTTTACCATATAATCCACGCTGCCGATCCGGCATAACTAAATATTCATGTTTCGCAAATTTTGAAATACTGTAAAAATATGTAACAAACGGTAGGATGCATTCTGCGATTGGGATCGTCCGGTTGCGCCCTGCATCCGTTTTTAGACCACCTGTCATTGTGCGGGCGGATAAATTTACATGGTCAATTTTTATCATTGCCAGCTCTTTCGGCCGCATGCCGGTATAAGTCTGTATTAAGATAATCCGCGCTATATCATCATTACAATGCTTCCACAATAATCGCATTTCTTCTGTTGTGAACGGTTTGTGAATATCCGATTTAACTTTTTCCGCAGTTACGACGAACCGGGAGTAATCTTTAATAATCAAGTCATTAGCGATAGCGTATCTGTAAAGCATATGCATGACAGTCATAATACCGGATTGTCCGGATGCCGAAACGTTTGATTCGTCTATAATTTGCTGCAGATGTAGTGTTTTCGTTTCGCTGATTTTCAAACTTGCAATTTTGCTGACGTGATTTTTCCAGTACATCAAATGAACTTTACTTAACGGCTTGCGCATATGTTCCCTGCCGACTGCAATCCGTTCCCAGACGTCCGCCCATGTGATGTCGGACGCTGCAGCCGTCTGCGGATTCATATTATATGCTTCGAGCGCTGCCTGCGCTTCACGCTGCCGCTCAAAGCTGCCGATGATTTTCTTTCTGCGTTTGCCGGTATCAGTCATGCCGAGGTTTACAACGGCCACCCACGGTTTCCGGCGGTGCGCATTATCCGGACGTTTATAGACAGATCCGGAGCCGTTCGCTCTTCGCATTAATGTTCACCTCCTGATTAAGTGCGGGGAATCGGATACACATTTAATAATTCAATCAGTTTATCACGATCAATTAACTCAACACCATTTGCTTCCGCTAAATCAATTGCTCCTTGCGTAAAATGACTGTTTGTGACTACTGCCGCCAGATCGTATTTATAAAATGCTTTTGCTGCCACTGCTTCCTGTACAGCACTATTCGACACATTGTCTTTGTAACACTTCGCTTGAACAATTTTTAGTTCATCACCTTTAGATAACAGCAAATCAGCTCCCTGATCTCCGGAAACTTTCGTAAAATTAACGGCATATCCCATAGATTCAAACAATTTACCAAGAACTTTTTCAAATGCGACCCCATCTAAAGAATCTATATAGTTGATATCTATATTTGACACTATTGGTCGGTTGTTCATTATAGAATCTTCGATGGCTGCAGATCGTTTTTCTATTGCAATACGGCGATTAATTTCAGTCAGCTCTGCGATCACTTCATTTTCCTCAAGTGGAAACGGGAATCTTTGAGAGTAATGAATCAGATGGGGAATGTATGATTTATTCATTCCGAAGAGGTCATAATATTTTTCAATAAGTGTAGAATTCGTTACAAATATCCGGCTCGGCGCTATAGATTCATACATTTTGATGTCAAAATTTTTACAAAATAAAGCGTTGGCGGCAGCTAATAGTTGATCGTCTATTATTTGATTAAACTGCTCTTCAGTTAATTCATGCGTATCAAAGGTGATTTCTTTTTCTGTCAGGTTTCGAATTGAAGCATAATCATATTTATTTAATGTAATTTTCGTTGGCCATACATGCCATGCCATCGTATACGGAGTTAAATATTTCGCAATATGCGGGGCAAGTTGATTGCTTATTTCCTGCAAGTAAAGGCTCTGGTCAGGCAGATTATTGCACGGAACATTGTTTATATTTCCTCTAAAATATTTTTTATATATTCGATAACTAAGATAAATCACGCCTATAGTAAAGAATATCGCATTACTGAAACAAACCGCGATGATGATGAACCATTTACACAATCGTAATATTTTCCGCATTCTTTACTCCCGAGCAATTACTGTATTTCAGATTGTTTCAAAATAGCCAATCCCAAAACTTTAACGCTTTCACAATTATGCTTATTTAACATAATTGGAGGATATTTTGGATTTTCCGAAACGAGGCTAATTCCGTCAGGTGATTCGTAAAACCTTTTTAAACATATTCTTTCGTTGTCTATTTCGACACATGCCATCTGTCCGTTGTGGATGGTCGATTGCTTCCGAACAAAAACTATATCACCGTCATTGATCCCCGCATTTATCATACTGTCACCCCTAACGGTGATACAGAAATCTACTTTATATTTTCCGTCAACGTCATAATAATCTATACATTGATTGATATCTTCTAATGGTTGCCCCGCTGCGGCATAGCCCAGCATGGGAACTTTTTTAAATTGTGGACGAGTCATGTTTACATCTTCCCATCCCATAATAACTGCAGGGCTTATCTGCAGAGATTTAGCTAACATTGCTATTTTATCTCTACGCATGTTAGCGATGTCGCCCGATTCCCAGCGTGATACAGTTGCAGGGGAAACTCCGACTTTCTTCGCTATATCCTCCAACGTCAGCCCTAACTCTATTCTACGGTTTTTTAGAATATTTTTTATATCCATATGACACCACCTCCGTTTGATTGAATTTTACTATAAATTTTACGAAAAAGCAAAGTAATTTACTTAAATGTATTGACTTTTACGAAAACGCAATATATACTATTTGCGTAAACGTAAATAGAAAGCGAGGTGAAAATCACAATGTTGGATAAAAACAAATTCAAATATTTTGTAGCCGATAAAGGAATTCAGTTAAATATATTGGCTGCAAAAATGGGGATAAGTCCCGCAACGTTAAGCAGAAAGTTGGCAGGGCTTTCTGAATTTACAAGACAAGAAATTCAAGTTTACCAATCAGTTACAGGCGTAACTGATTCCGAAATGATGACTATTTTTTTTAGATAAAATTTTGCGTAAACGCAAAACACATAAGGAGGTGATTACATGAAAATTCCAGTTATCGTCGCGGCAAAATTATTGAATATTTCACCGGATTTTTTGCGCTGGTCTCTTCGGCAGGAAAAGACAGATCTCGGCTGGGCGATCAAACGAGACGGGTCGAAGCGATGGGATTATTACATAGACCAGCGGGAGTTGGCCAAGATGGCCATGGTGACGATCAAGGACATCCGAAAGGCCGTCGAATTATACAGAACGGGAGGTGCTGTGAATGCGGAAATGCAAAATTAGATGGGGTAGAGTTTTTATCACCGCCGCAGTGGTCATCGGCATTACCGCCGGAGCGTATCAGTACATAACCGCCCCGACCACCCGTCTGATTGAATATCAGGTGGAGGTAAAGCCCGGGGATACGCTCTGGGCGATCTGTGCAGGAATCGCCACAGATAAGGAGGATATGGGAAAGCTGGTCTGGCAAACCAAGAAAGACAACAGGATCCGGGATGTAGGAAACCTGCAGCCGGGAATGTTGATTGTAGTAAAAGTGAAGGAGGCAAGAAATGGATGACAGACCATTTAGTGTGACGCTTGTCAAAGATGATTGGGATTTAGTTCTGAACGCACTGGAGATCTGCAAAGAGAATGCGTCATCACTCATGGAGCACGAAATCGAATGCATTATCCGCGGAATAAAGTCGGATTTAGACAGTCAAGGTTTTTAAAAGTAGAAGAGTGAGAAATCGGTGAACACAGCGCTAATGATCGAGCGACTTACGGAATTAATCCGGAAAGCACAGAAAAACGAGAAACATTTTAAGCGTAAGGGCATGGCATCGACGCAGATGTATTTCGCCGGAATGGTCGACGCATATCAACATTTAATAGAAGAATTACTACAAAATCAGGAGGCGAGGGAATGACTGACGCAGAAAAGTTTAAACATATCAGCGAATATGTACGTCGCAGGTACATGCAAGAGTCGATTGCTTGGACAGATGCGGACGAAAAAGGCAAAGTGATGAGCGCAGCGAAAGCAAGCATACGTGAAGAAATTCTATTTGAAATTATTAACGAACTCAACAAAATTGAAAAAGCCGACTGATAACTGCAATTATCAATCGGCGTGGAAAAGGTCGGTACTCTTTCCGCCTCTATTATAACACAGGAGGTAAATAATAACAGAAATTGAAGAAAAGAATGAACATCTTGCATTTTTGACACTCATCGAGAGAAGCAAAAGACAGAATGCGCTCATGCACCTGAAGAAAGCACTGGACTATTCCGATTGCGGAGTGACGGACATTGAACTTATTGAAGAAGATAACGGGGAGTATGTAGACATTACATTCTATGGAGAAGAAAAACGCCGGGCGAACATAAACGGAGACAGTGTTCCGGCGATGATTTATGACATATTTAGACAAATTGAATGGTAGGGAGGTGTTTTAGTGAGGAGAAAACTTTTATCAGCTTTTTTAATCAGTTTAGTAAGTATTTTTCCGGTCAATGCGGAATGGCTTATTGCCGAGTGTAGCGCGTACACCACGTACGACAGCGGAATGATTACCGCGACAGGCGAGCCAGTTCACGTTGGCGGCGTGGCTTGTAACTTTCTGCCGTTTGGTACGGTCATTGTGATTGACGGTGTAGAGTACGTCGTAAATGACCGATGCGGGATCGATAACTGCATCGACATCTTCATGGAGGACTACGATGCGGCCATTCAATTCGGGCGCAGGGATAAGGAGGTCTATATAAAAAGATGATTATTACAGTAATAAAAAAAGCCACCGGATACTGCAATATCCGATGGCCGCCAGCTAAAGCTGGCACATTCTCACAAATTATTATAACACATTCGGGAGGACAAACATGAAAACAATTGAAGCAGAAGCAATTATTATTCCGGCGGTAGAACCGAAAATCATTTCGGAAGTATTACCAGTTAAAACGAATTTTGAAGACGTCGAAGCGTATCTGTCAAACCTCGTTGAAAAATATACAGGTTTGGTCGTTACGGACGAAAACCAGAAGGACATGGAGAAAACTCTTCGGGAAGTCGTATCAATCCGGACAGGTATCCAGAAGTTTGAAATCAATGGCAAGCGGCAATTAAAAAAGCCGGTCGATGATTTCGCCCGGCAATGTAAGAACCTGTTGGCGATCGTCAACAGTGTAGAAGCTCCGCTAAAAGAGCAGCTGAACGTGTACGAAAATAAACGCCGGGATGAATTGCAGGCGGCGATCGGCAGGGAATTTACGGCAAAAGCCGACGCCGCAGGCTTGCGGGAGGAATACCGGTTATTTGAAATTCCGGAACGCTGGTTTAATAAGACGGCGAAGTGGTCGGAGACCTGCATTGATATAGACCATGTCGTGTCGGATTTGTATTCCCAGCAAGTTACGGCAGATAATCTGGCGGAACTCAAAGAAACCCGCCGTGAAATGGGAACGGCTTATATAGATGCGGTTAATACCGAATATAAGCTGGCAACTCCGCTTACACCGGAGATATTAACGGATGCGGTGCTTGAAAAACCGAATTCCGAAATCAAAGGGTTTATCCGGCAGGCCGCAGAGCGTCAATCTGAAATTGAAGCTGCCGCCCGCACTGCTACGGTTCCGGTTTCTGATCCGGTACCGCCGACAATTGCTCCGCCGCCGATTCCGCAGACGACCGGATGGCCACGGACAATGATTCTTACAATTTCACTGCAGAATGAGCTGGATTATCAGAGCATGCAGGAATTCTTATACGAAATGCCGGCAAATATTAAATACGATACGGAAATCAGGGAGGGATAAAAATGATTGAATTTAAAAAAGCAAAACGAAGCAAAGCAAAGCTCCGGCTGGCAATTTCCGGAGCTTCCGGAGCGGGGAAAACGTATTCTGCTTTGCTCATCGCCAGCGGCATTGTGCCGATGAGCAAGGTGGCGGTGATTGACACAGAATCCGGATCTGCAGATTTATATGCAGACCTGGGTGATTACTCAACGGTCACAATAAATCCACCATATTCCCCACAGAAATATATAGAGGCGATTCACACCGCAGAAAATGCCGGATTTGAGTTAATTATCATCGACAGCTTATCGCATGCGTGGAGCGGCGAAGGCGGTCTGCTTGACCAGCAGGGTAAAGCTACAGAAAGCAAATATCGCGGAAACAGCTGGGCGGCATGGCGGGAAATAACGCCGTTACACAACCAGTTAGTCGAAACCATACTGCATAGCCCGTTACATGTAATAGCGACGATGCGGGCGAAAACGGAATATATCCAGACCGAAGTCAACGGGAAAAAGCAAATACAAAAGGTCGGCATGGCACCGATCCAGCGCGACGGGATCGAATATGAATTTACGACGGTTTTCGATCTCAGCCAGAATCACACCGCAACAGTCAGCAAAGACCGTACAAATATGTTTGACGGGCAGTATTTCACCCCGTCGGCAGAGTGCGGAAAAGCATTGCTGCACTGGCTGACAGTCGGAGAATCTCCCGCACTCACGGCATCACAGCCGCAGCCGGTGAATAATACACCGGAACCGAAGCCACAGCCGAAACCGTCAGCCATGCCGTCGGCGGTGGATATTTACAAAAAACGATTGTCTCGAATCTGGCATGACACGAAGTGGGACGCGTCAGGGTCGTTGGATGCGTATCTATCGGAGCGAATGAAATCGTCCGGCAAGACCGCAGCCGATATTACGGCGGACGATCTGGCGGCGATCGATAAGGAAATCACGGATTATTTAAGCCGGAACGGCTTCGCGCAAATTGCGGAAGTCAAAGACGGCGAAATTATATTTTAACAGGAGGAATGAATTATGATAACAGCTACACTCTACGGAAGATTAACAAGGGAACCGGAGCATGTTACACCGAGGAATGGCGGAGATGCATATGTCAGGTTCTCTATGGCATGTAATAACGGCAAGGATCGGGCGGCGACATTCGTGAATGTTTCAGTATTCGGACGCCGCGGCGATGTGATTATGCAGTATTTTACAAAAGGAAACCGGATTGTCGCTCACGTACAGAATCTGGAAGTTTCCGGATATATTGATGGCAACGGCGAAGCCAAGGCGTCGATGAATGCCGTATTATCAGCTGTAGATTTTGTGGAGACACGCGCCGATCAGGCCGCTCAGGCACCGGCGTATCAGCAGCAGCCGACAGCGGCAGCACCGG
>ULRR01050592.1_pt1 | contig 20719 bp, 16 predicted proteins | sample 1955651 | NCBI WGS metagenome assembly ULRR01 (sample SAMEA4835688, study PRJEB28245) | human gut metagenome | biome: gut microbiome; material: fecal sample | place: Denmark | collected 2008
CCCTTTATCTTTTGCATCGTAGGGAGGGGTCTTGACCCCTCCGGGGCGTCGGGGACGCCGCCCCCTACTCCCGTTTCCTCGCCCGCATTTCCTTAACTTTCTTCTTTACATTCCCCGTAAAATACGCTACAATATAAATGTATATTTATAAAAACAAAGAGAAGGAGAGATCGCTTTGTTTACTATCATCAAACGGCGGGAGCTGAACCCCACCGTAACCGAACTTTGCATCCATGCGCCGCTCATTGCCAAGAAGGCAAAGGCCGGCCAGTTTATCATTGTCCGCGCAAAGGAGGACTCCGAGCGCATCCCCCTGACCATCGCCGGGTTTGACCGCGAAGCCGGCACCGTTTCTATCATTTTCCAGGTTGTCGGCGCAGGTACCATGCAGCTCAACTCCCTCAAAGAGGGCGAGGCCGTGCATGACTTTGTGGGACCCTTGGGCAAGGCCACCGAGATCGAGGGTCTGAAAAACGTCTGCGTTGTCGGCGGCGGCGTGGGCTGCGCCATTGCGCTGCCCATTGCCCAGGCACTGCACGAGCAGGGCACCAAGGTCACCGGCATCGTCGGTTTCCGCAACAAGGATCTGGTCATTCTGGAGGACGAGTTCCGCGCCTGCTGCGATGAGTTCATCATCATGACCGATGACGGCTCCTACGGCGAGAAGGGCGTTGTCACCGCCCCGCTGGAACAGAAGATCGTCGAGGGCGCCAACTTTGACGAGGTCATTACCATCGGACCCCTGATCATGATGAAATTTGTCGTCAAGACGACCAAGCCCCACAATGTCAAGACCGTTGTGTCGATGAACCCCATCATGGTCGACGGCACCGGTATGTGCGGCGGCTGCCGCCTGACCGTGGGCGGGCAGACCAAGTTTGCCTGCGTGGACGGCCCCGACTTTGACGGCTTTGAGGTCGATTTTGACGAGGCTATGCACCGCGGCACGATGTACAAGCCCTTTGAGGCACACGCCCGCGAGGCCGAGTGCAATTTGCTGAAGCAGGAGGTGCAGTAATTATGCCGAACATGGACCCGAAAAAGTGCCCCATGCCCAGCCAGGAGCCGAACGTCCGCAACAAAAACTTTAAAGAGGTCGCCCTTGGCTACACCGAGGAGATGGCCGTGAACGAGGCCAAGCGCTGCCTGCAGTGCAAGAACCACCCCTGCCGCAGCGGCTGCCCGGTGGAAATTGACATCCCCGGCTTCATCAAGCATGTGGCCGAGGGCGACTTTGAGGCCGCCTACAACGCGATTGCCCAGTCCAGCGCGCTGCCCGCCGTCTGCGGCCGTGTCTGCCCGCAGGAGCACCAGTGCGAAGGCAAGTGCGTCCGCGGCATCAAGGGCGAGGCCGTCGGCATTGGCCGCTTGGAGCGCTTTGTTGCCGACTGGTACCGCAACAACGTACATACCAAGCCCGCCGCCCCCGCGCCCAACGGCCACAAGGTCGCTGTCATCGGCGCAGGCCCGTCCGGTCTGACCGTCGCGGGCGACCTTGCCAAGCTGGGCTACAAGGTCACCGTCTACGAAGCCCTGCACGTTGCGGGCGGCGTGTTGATGTACGGCATCCCCGAGTTCCGTCTGCCCAAGGACATCGTTCAGCACGAGGTCGAGGGCCTGAAGGAGCTGGGCGTGGACATCGAGACCAACATGGTCATCGGTAAAGTCCTGACCATCGATGAGCTGATGAACGACTACGGCTTTGAGGCCGTCTATGTTGCGTCCGGTGCCGGTCTGCCCCGCTTTATGGGCATCCCCGGCGAGAGCCTGAACGGCGTCTACTCCGCCAACGAGTACCTGACCCGCGTCAATTTGATGAAGGCGTACAAGGAGGATTCCCGCACGCCCATCATGAAGAGCAAGTCCGTTGCCGTTGTCGGCGGCGGCAATGTCGCCATGGACGCTGCCCGCTGCGCCAAGCGTCTGGGTGCCGAGAATGTCTATATCGTCTACCGCCGCGGCATGGCCGAGCTGCCTGCCCGTAAGGAGGAGGTCGAGCACGCCGAGGAGGAGGGCATCGTCTTTAAGACGCTGACGAACCCGACGGAAGTGCTGGGCGACGAGAACGGCTGGGTCAAGGGTATGACCTGCGTTGAGATGGAGCTGGGCGAGCCGGACGCGTCCGGACGCCGCCGCCCCATCGTCAAGGAGGGCAGCGAGTTCGTTCTGGAAGTTGATACGATGATCATGGCGCTGGGCACCAGCCCCAACCCGCTGATCCGCTCTACCACGCCGGGTCTGGACGCCGACAAGCACGGCTGCCTGATCACGAACGGCCCCGACGGCCTGACCAGCCGCCCGATGGTCTACGCCGGCGGCGACGCCGTTACCGGTGCCGCCACGGTTATTCTGGCGATGGGTGCCGGTAAAGAGGCTGCCCGCGCGATTGACGCGGCCATCAAGGCGAAGGAACAGTAAAAATTAAATTTCAGCCCCCGTGCCGCGAGGTGCGGGGGTGTTTTTGTTAAAAGGCTTCCCCTGAGGGGGAAGCTGGCCGCGAAGCGGACTGATGAGGGGCGAACTTTGCCATACTATCCCCTGTATGGGTAATCACGGTATCTCCGCCTCTCATCCGTCTGCGGGCGGGGCCGCAGACACCTTCCCCCAAGGGGGAAGGCACTCTTACCGAACAAAGGCGTCAACCATGTATCATCCTTTCTTCCAATTCGTTCTTCCGCGCCTCGGGCAGGTGGCGCTGGATGCTTTGCTGTACCTGAACTTTTTGCAGCTGCCGCCCTTACAGCTGGTGGCCCGGTGGCCGGTGCTGTATTACGGACTGCCGCTTGTGCTGATGGGTGTGCTGGCGTATATCAGCCGCGACCCGCTCGGGCTGGGCATCGTGTTTGCCGGACATCTTGTGACATTCTACTGCATCGGTACCGCCATCGGACTGGCGCTGCGGCGCATCGGCGGCACACCGCTGACTGTTTGGCATATTATCTGGCTGGACGGCATAACACCATGGCTGTTGACGGGCCTTATCATGTGGTGGGGGCGGCGGCGTGCGCTGCGGCTCTGTACGACAAAATACAGCCTTACAACGCGGAAAAATCTGCCGAACGGCAGGCTGACCATCGTGCAGGTCAGTGATGTCCACCCGCGCGCCTGTGCGGCGATGGATCACACCCGCATCCCGGAGCTGAAAGCAAAAATCGAGGCGTGCCGCCCCGACCTGCTTGTGCTGACCGGCGATATTTTCGACGAGTTCACCGAGCCGGAGGAGCTGGACGCCTTCTGCAAGCTGTTTGGCGAGCTGGACGCGCCGCTGGGCAAGTATTACGTCCTCGGCAACCACGACCTGTTCCACCACTGGCGGGAGCCGAGCTTTGGCCGCGCGGATCTGGAGCGCGGGTTCGCCGCCGCGGGCGTGCGCATCCTGGAGGACACGTCCGTCCTGCTGCCCTGCGGTGTGCGCGTCGTGGGCCGCAAGGATTATCTGTACACGAACGGCAGCCGCTTCACGGCGGCACAGCTTATGCCCGGCGGCCCCGACGACCACTACACGGTCTGGCTCGACCATGAGCCGCGGGACTTTAAGAACGCCGCCGCGGCGGGGGCGGACCTGATTTTGAGCGGCCACACCCACGGCGGACAGGTCTGGCCTGCGGGTGCGGTGGGCATGGTTGCCAAAAATGAGCGCAACTACGGCAAAAAGCACATTGCGGACCATTGCGATGCCATCGTCAGCGGTGGCACGGGCACCTGGGGCTACAAGTTCCGCACCCAGGGCTGCACGGAAATTGTCTGCGCGGAAATCACTACCGAAAGGGAAAACTGATTTATGAACGAACGCGAACGCCTGAGCAGCCGCTTGGGCTTTATCATGCTGTCGGCGGGGTGCGCCATCGGCTGCGGCAACGTCTGGAAATTCCCCTGGATGTGCGGCCAGAATGGCGGCGGCAGCTTTATGCTGCTCTACATCCTCTGCCTGCTGGTGCTGGGCCTGCCCGTCATGGTCATGGAGTTTGCCGTGGGCCGCGCCGCCCAGGCCAGCCCCGTTACCATGTACCAGCGCCTGGAAAAGCCCGGCCATAAGTGGGGCGTATTCGGTGTCGTCAGCCTCATCGGCAACATTGCCATCATGGCGTTCTACACGGTGGTCACGGGTTGGATCTTGTACTATTTTGTCAAGTTCCTGACCGGGCAGCATGCGGATTTCGGTTTTGCGCAGATGATCGCCGACCCCGGGCTGAACGTGACCTACCTGCTTGTGGTCCTTATAGCGGCGTTTGTGCTGCTGAGCTTTAATTTGCAGGGCGGGCTGGAGCGCGTGACCAAATACATGATGAGCGCGCTGCTGGTGCTGATGCTGGTGCTGGCCGTGCACAGCCTGACGTTTGCCGGTGCGGCGGAGGGGCTGCGGTTTTACCTTGTGCCGGATTTCTCGGCCATTGACGGCGGGGTCATCGTGGCGGCCATGAACCAGGCGTTTTTCTCGCTGTCCGTCGGCATGGGCGGCATGGCGATCTTCGGCAGCTACATCGGCAAGGATCACGCGCTCATGGGCGAGTCACTGCGGGTCATTTTTCTCGACACGTTCGTGGCCGTGCTGGCGGGCATCGTCATCTTCCCGGCGTGCTTCACCTACGGGCTGGAGGTCACGGCAGGCCCCAGTCTGCTGTTTGACACGATGGCGGGGGTGTTCGGCAATATGGCCGGGGGCCGCTGGTGGGGTGCGCTGTTCTTCCTGTTCATGGTGTTTGCGGCGCTGTCCACCGTGCTGGGCGTCTGCGAGAATATCCTTGCCATGGTGCGTGAGCTGACCGGGTGGAGCCGCCCGAAGGGCTGCGTGGTCTGCGGCGTCGGCATCTTTCTGCTGGCGCTGACGACGGCGCTGGGCTACAGTGTGCTGCACTTCCAGCCGTTTGCGCCGGGCAGCGCGTGGCTGGACTTCTGGGACTTCATCGTCAGCAACAATGTGCTGCCGCTGGGGTCGCTGGTGCTGGCGCTGTTCTGCTGCAACCGCTTTGGCTGGGGCTGGGACAATTTTGTGGCCGAAGCCAACACCGGCAGGGGCCTGAAGGTCCGCCCCTGGATGAAGCCGATTTTTAAGTATTTTGTGCCGGGTGCGATTTTGTTTATTTATATTTACGGCATGGTTACGTTTCACTGGCGGTAAAAAGGAAAAAGTCCTGTCTCCGGGAAAGGAAGGCAGGACTTTTCGGTTTTACGCTGGGATGCGCGGGCAAAGCCCCTCCGGCCTCGTTCCACTCGGCCACCTCCCCACTTCGTGAGGAGGCTTTCTCGCGGGCTCTGCCCGCGCAAAGAGCCTCCCCTTACAGGGGAGGTGGGCAAGCGCAGCGATGCGCAGAGGGGCTCTGCCCGTTTGCGGGTGCTACGACACCTTGCGGAAGTAATTTATCAAAATACTCTTGATATAATTATACCGCCGCGCGTAGCTGTTCTCGACGCGGATCAGCTCAAAGCCGTGCTCGCGGCAGATCTGGTCCTTCTTGCGGTCACGGCGCCGGACGGCGGGGTCGTCGCGGTGCTCGCGGCCATCCAGTTCGATGGCTAAAATCGGCATCAGGCGGCGGCCCTCCCGCTGGTAGACGACGAAGTCGAACCGTCCGGTGTAGAAAAGATCGGCGCAGCCGGGGTTATCCTCAAACACCTGGGCGATGGGGACCTCCTTGCGGACCGTGCAGCGGCTGCCGTCGAGGAAGGCGTTGTCCAGCGCGTGGTTCAGATTTTCCAAAAAGGCATCCTCGGTCTTGGTGCTGTAGGGCTTGATGCCCAGCGCACGGCTGGCGGCGGGCTTCTCGGTCACCTCGGACTGGCCGTTTTTGCGCACGTACTGCACCAGCTCGTAAATATCGTCGTCGGTGCTGTCGGCGTGCAGGCGGTCCAGCGCGGCCTGATTCGAGAGGATGACCAGCTGCTCCCGCGCGCGGGAGGTCGCCACGTTGATGAGCTCCTTGTTCGTTTTCAGCCAGTCGTAGGTGCGCGGGCGGGTCTGGTCGGTCAGCGCCAGGGAGAAGATGACCACGTCTTTCTCGTCGCCCTGGAAGGCGTGCACCGTGCCGCAGGCGGCGTTCTCAAAGTGCTTCGCGCGCAGCATGGCCTCGATGGCGGCGCGCTGCTTCGCAAACGGCGTGATGATGCCCACCTGCTTGTCCGGGTGCGCGGTCAGGTATGCCTCGATGCGGCGCACCTCCTGCGGGGCGGTGTTTTTCTCGTCGGTGGTGTCGTTGGGCACGTCCACATAGACGAGCGGCGTGGGGTCGGTCTCGCGGCTGGCAATGTGCAGCTTGTGGTTGTAGTATTTGCGATTGTTGAACTCGATGATCTTGGGGCTGCACCGGTAGTGGTAGCTCAACAGCGTCTCGTCGCTGACGGCGTCGCAGGCCAGAAAGCATTTGTAGATCGAGTTTTCGATGTAATCGTACTCCTGCGTGACACCGTAGCGGCGGCGCAGCGTGCGGTTGTCGGCGGGGTCCAGCAGAATGACAGGCGAGAGCTGCTGCGGGTCGCCCACAAGCATCAGCGACGCCCCGCGCAGGATGGGCACCAGCGACATGGCCGTGCTGCACTGGCTGGCCTCGTCCATGATGACCATGTCAAAGCTCGGCTCCGGGTCGCCCAGGCGGTGGGCGGAGATGCAGGTCGTGGCCACAATGGGAAAGACGCGCAGCAGCTTTTTCAGGTTCTCCGGCTCCGAGATGTACTTGTTGAACTGCGTGACCCGCTCCTTGTCGGTGTCGGGGCTGTGGACGATGCTCATTAAATCGTTGTATTTCGGCTCCTCTAACCGGCGGATGCAGCGGGCCGAGGTGTAGTAGAGGTAGCGCAGCAGCTCGTCCTCGTTGCGGTCCAGCAGAGCTAGCGCGTCGGCAGAGTCGATGCTGCCGTAGGCGGCCAGCTCACGGTCCACCTGCGGCAGCTGCCCGGCCTGCAGCTCGTACTGGAAGTTCATCTGGCCGCGGGCGTCCAGCAGGCGCCGGATGGTCTCCCGCCGCTCCCGCAGATCAAGAATGCGCTCATACCGTTCCAGCAGGGCGGTCAGCTGTTTGGCGCGGGCCGTGCGGTCCGCGTGGTTTTTGTCCAGCAGCCGCTCCGGCACGGGGATCTTTTTGCACTGCTCAAACAGCTGATCGATGGTGCGCAGGGCCTCGGCGGTTTTCTCGTTGTTGCCAAGGCGCAGGATCGGGAACGGCACGGTCTGGCCGTGGTAGGTGACGGCCTGCAGCTTTTCCACAACGCCGTCAATGGGATGGTTGTTGTAGCTGGAAAAAAGCACCGTGCGCTCGTTGAAAAACGCCGTCGTCAGCGTGTTGACGATGGTGTTGGTCTTGCCGGTGCCCGGCGGGCCCTGCACGTAGGCCAGCGGGTAGCGCATGGCGTTGTTGATGGCCAGCAGCTGGTCCAGATTGACCTTGTTGTTCAGCAGCGCCAGCGGGTAGGACTTGCGGCGGCGCGGCTTGGCGGTCATCTCGCCGAAGAAGGCCCGCAGCGGGGCGGTGGCTGTCTCGCCGGATGGGTCCTCGAACATAGTAAGGATGCCGCGGTACTCATGCTCCAAGTCCACGGGGCAGTCGCGGCTGATGGCGACGAGGTAGGGCAGGTCATCGACCCGCACCCGCGGATTGCTGCGGGTGATGCGGTCCTTGATGGTCTCGGCGTGCTTCGTGAACTCGTCCAGCAGCGTATAGTCGTCGGCATCCAGAAATTGATGGATGCTCAGCTTGCTGCCGTTGACGGTGAACTCCCGGCAGATGACCGGCTCCGGCTCGGCCCGCAGGGCACGCTTTTTCACGTCGAGCCGCAGCGGGCGGTAGGCCAGCACGTACAGCCCCTGCCGGGTGTCAATACTGATAAGGTTCAGCCCCAGCGTGGGCAGGCTGGGGCGGGCGGCGTTCTGACGGCGGTCCTCGACCCGGCGCTGGAACCGGCCCACCAGCTCACGGAACTGGTCGTCGGTCAGCTCCAGCGTGTCCTCCTTATAATCGGCAAAGCAGTCGGCGTCAATTTGATGGATCAGGCTGTAGTTGGACTGGTAGGGCGTGGCGTCCAGCCGGTTGCAGGCGGCCAGATAGTCCAGCACCCGCAGGTTTGCGGCGTTGTCAAACAGCGCCGCGTACCGCCCGGGGTTGTCGCGGATGTCGTCGATGAGCGTCTGGTTGACGGGGCACCACGAGCCGTCCACGACCTCGGCGGTCTGGATGCGGTCAATGCTGATATGGTCGAGCGCCTGCACGCTAAGTTTGCCCAGATGCAGCCCGTCAACGTTCAGGGTGCGGGTCCTGGGGTTCAGCCCGCGGATAGCGACCCAGTATTTGGTCTGCTGGGTCTGTTGGTTTTTGTATTCAATGCTCAACCACCGCCCCTCATGAATGGCACGGAAAATCGAGCGCGTGATGTTGTTCAATTTTCCGCTCCTTTCGGGTCGTGGCTTTCTTGCCTCCCTCTGCGAGGGAGGTGGCTAAGGACATTTTACTTCGACAAGCGCCGGTATTCCAGCGGGGTCAGGCGGAACTGGTCGTAGAACGCCTGGGCAAAGCGGCCCTGGCTCTCGTAGCCGACCCGGGCGGCGATGTCCTGCACCCGCTGGGGGGTCGTGCGCAACAGCTCGGCGGCTCTTTCAAGCCGGCGGCGGCGGAAGTAGGCGAGATACCCCTCGCCCAGCACGTTCTGGCAGTACAGCTTGAAGCCGCTCTCGCTCAAACCAAAATGGTCGGCCAGCTCCCGGGCCGGGCGGCGGACCGAGAGGTCCTGCAGAACCAGCGTCTCGGCCTCGCGCACGCATTCGACCTGCCGCGCGGGGCAGCGGGCCGTGTCGGCCTCGTCGGGCAGGCGCAGCAGCTCATACAGCAGCCGCACGGCGGCATAGCGCAGCTCGCCTGGGGCGGCGTAGGCGGCGTCGTCCCAGACCTCGTCCACAATGGCCGTGATGGCGTCGCTCATCGGGCAGCAGTGAACGCCGCCGCGGCAGAAATAATCCGCGATGCCGCCTATTTCCAGCCCCATCAGCGTCAAAAAGCTGTCTGCCTGCACGGCGTCGGGGTCAATAAAAAGCTGCAGCGCCTCGTACTGGCTGCCGGGCAGGTAGAAGTCCGCACCGGGCACAGCAAAGCTGACGGCGGCATGACCCTCCGTCACGATGGCATATTGTGCGCCGTCCGGGATGGCGCGTCGTCCGCTGCGGCAGAAATCAAAGACGAGCAGCCGCGGCCAGTCCAGCGGGGGCGGGCAGAGCGGCGCGTCCAGCCGGGTGAAGCAGAGCTGCACGCCGGGTGCAAGCTCCCGCCGGTCAAGCGGGGCTGCGGGGATGAGGTTGTCTGTTTTCATGTTTGGTTATACAGTAACTAAATATTTTGAATTTTCGAAAAACTGTGCGCAAAATTACGATACTGAAATGCACTGAAACGGCCATACGAACTGAAAATGTGCGGACAGAAAACTGCTAAAAAGGCAAAATGTGCGAAATCGGAAAAATGGCAAAATAAGGGAAATGTGTGCCAAAAACCAAAAAAATCAGTCTGTGACCGGCACATCCAGCCCGAACTCCTGCGGGCGGAACCGCGGGCAGACATTCTCCGAGATGCAGATGACCGACGCGGCCAGGCGGCTGCCGATCTCGCAGGCCTCGGCCAGCGTCTTGCCGTAGGTCAGGCCGATGACCGTCCCGGCGAAGAAAGCATCCCCCGCGCCGGTGGTGTCGATGACATCGACCTTCTTGGCGGGTACCATGCCGCTCTCGCCGTCGGTGCGGGCGTAGACGGCGCCCTGCTCGCCCATCGTCACGACCATGCAGGGAATGTTGGCGCTGCGCACGTTGGCGGCCAGCGTGGCGCGCATCTCGTCCGGCGTCAGGTGGTCGTAATCGTCGGAGAACATCAGCCCGGCCTCCTGCTGGTTGCAGACAAAGCAGTCGACCTCTTGCAGGAGGCTGCGGCGCTCCATGGCAATGCTCATGTTGGAGACCGCGGCGTAGACCTTTTTGCGGTACTTTTTGGCGTAGTGCAAAATCTGCTTGACGGTCTCCTTCTCCAGATCAAACTCGATGGCGATGCCGTCGCAGTCGGCAAAGATCTCGTCGCCCTTTTCCTTTAATAATGCGGTCAGCGGCGTCGTGTCGGGCCGCTTCGAGATGGCGGCGCAGACATCGCCGTCGTTGTTGAACACGGCCAGCCAGGTGCCCATGCCGTCCGGCATGCGCTGGATGTAGCGGGTGTTGACCTTGTGCCGGGCCAGCTTGTCAATGACGTCCTGGCCGGAGCCGGTGTCGTCCACCAGACTGACGAAGGTGGGGCGCAGCTCGACATTGGCAATGTCCTCCGCCACGTTGCGGCAGACGCCGCCGTGTACCTGCTCGACCCGGCCCGCGTTGCGCCCGCCCGGGATATAGGTGGACAGCGGATACCCCTTGATGTCCACAAAAACCGCACCGATGACTACAATGCCCATAAAATGACCCCCCAAAAGCTGATTTTACCTGTATTTTACCATACATTCGACATTTGCGCAAACCCCGCCCGAACGGGCAAAATGCGTACAAAAATCCGCCCCGGATGCTGAAAGATTCGACATCCGGGGCGGGGGGGTGTTTTTGTGCTTTTTAGGCCAGCGAGATGATCGTATCATCCTTCTCGGTGTAGCTGCCTCCGTCCATGCGGGCGCGCACGAAGGGTACGCCATCACGCACATAAAAGGTATTGTGCTCCAGCAGGGCGTCCGGGTTCTGGGAAGGGCTGATCGTGCCGCCGAGGTCGTCATAGCTGACGTTGCCGCGGAAGGTGTTGTGGATGGCCTCCTCCAAACAGAACATCACGCAGCCGCCCTCGTTCATGCGGCTGTAGTTGTGCTCGTACACCGTGCCGTCGCCGGAGTCGGCATCGTAGGCCATGCCGTCCTGATTGAGCCGCGTGTCAACGGCTTCGTTGCAGCGCAGCAGCGCATCCTTGCATTTCCACGGCCAGATGGCGGCGGCCACCTTGCCCATGCGATTGCCCGGCTCCCGATAAACACGGTCGTTCATCTCGCAGGCGACGGAGTCTGCCGTATTGTGCTCGACCAGCGGGCGCAGGGCGTACATGACCGTCAGGCCGTCGCCGCCCGCCGCTTTCACGTAGTTATCACGGAGAACGACATTCTCGTGGCCGTACTGCAGAAAGGTTTTTTCTGCCAGCTCGGCACCCCGGAACTGCGCATGGGCGTAGGTATACCCCACCGCAATTCCCCAGCGGCTGACGCGGGCCACATAGCAGCCCTCGACCAGCACATCGGCAAAGCGTGCCGCGCCGGTGGCGGTCTCATCTGCGGGCTGCAAGGCGGTCATGTAAATGCCGCCGTTGTTCATGTGCTTGTCGTACACGTTGCCGTGTACATCATGGATCAGCAGGTTTTGCAGTGTGATGCCGCAGCGCGTGCCCCTGTCCTTCGCCACCACAGCCACGCCGGTGCGCTCCAGCTTATCCGGCTGGGAATATTGCTCGCCGATGACAGTGTCGGCGCGGTTCGTCAGTTCCAGATCACGCACCGTGACATAGGCTGCATCATACAGCAGCACGGCGGAGGATACATACCCACGGTACACATGGGTGGGGGCGTCCAGTGCGCAGCCATAGTCCTGATACCAAAGTCCCTGCCCGTCGGCGTCAATGCGCGGCGCGGGCCCCTCGCCATAGGCGGCAATCGTGATGGGGCTGTCTTTTTTACCGCAGCAGCGCAGGTGCAGGAACTGCTTTTCAAACACGCTGCCGCATTTCAGCAGCACCGTGTCACCGGGGGCCAGGGCCAGCCGGTTGACGGCAAACAGTGTGGCCAGCGGTTTTTCCAGCGTCAGGCCGTCGTTGGTGTCACGGCCTGTCTGCGGGTCCACGTAATAGGTCTTGCACAAGGCTGTCGTACACCTCCTCCCGCATCCGCTTTTCGATGATTTGCTTTACTTCCTCATAGGGGAAGCTGTCGCCGGCGTACCGCGTGAACAGATCCGGATTCGCGTCATACCAGGCGCGGGTCTGTGCATCGGTGAAATCCGGGCAGATACCCAGCGCACGGATCTTTTCGCACGGCTCCGCGAAATCCAGCTTGAAGCGGGTCAGCTCATATTGCAGGTAGGCAGGGGCAGAGAAGCGCCGCGTGCCGTACACGGGCTTGCCGTCCTGCTCCGCTCTTTCTGCCTGCGCGTTTTTGGCCGCCCGGCGGCGTTCCAGCGCCTCGGGGCTGTCGTCGCCGATCAGCCCCCAGCGCTTTGCCAGCGTCAGGCAGGCTTTGGCGTGACGCCACTGCTCCGGCGTCAGGCAGTAGGTTCGTTCGTCCATCACTTGACTGCACCCGTGATGCCGTTGGCAAAGCTCTTCTGCAGGCAGAGGAAGATGATCGCGGTGGGCAGTGTGCAGATCAGAACGCCCAGCATCAGCATACCGTAGTCCACACTGTAGCCGCTCTTGAGGTTTGCGACCAGCATCGGCATTGTGATGGATGCGTTGCTTTGGAATACGACCTTCGGCCAGAGGTAGCTGTTCCATGCGTTCATAAACGTGACAGTCATCGCCGCGCCGTAGGTAGAGCGCATGATGGGGACAAACATCCGAAAGAAGATGCCGATCTCGCTCAAACCGTCGAGACGCGCCGCTTCAATAATGTCATTGGGGAAGGAACGCGATGCCTGCCGGAACAGCATGATCATAAACGGTGTCGAGATGGACGGCAGCACGAACGCCGCCCAGCTGTTGACAAGCCCCCAGTGGGACATCATCTTGAACAGGGGGATCATAATGGCCACGAACGGCAGCATCATCGCCAGCAGCAGAACGCTCATCAGGGCGTCCTTCGCCTTATCGTGGTAAATTTCAAAGCCGTAGCCCGCGATGGAGCAGACCAGCAGCGTGATGAGTGTCATCAGGATGGCGTTGCGGAAGGAGTTTGCCATTGCCAGCCCCAGATTCTGGTTGGCAACCAGCGACTTGAAGTTTTCTACCAGATAGGTGCCGGGGATCAGTTTGCCGCGCACAACATCAATGCTGGTGTTCGTCGCGCCGCAGAGCATATAGTACAGCGGGAACACAGACAGGAAGCTGGCCAAAATCAGCACAGCGTGCGCCAGAATCTTTTTACCCTTAGTCACGCTTATCACCTACTTTCATCTGGATGGCAGACAGCACTGCCACGACCACAAGGATAAACACCGACAGCGCCGCCGCATAGTTGAACTTGGGCGTCTCGACAAACGAGATGTTATAAATATAGTGGGTCAGTGTCATGGTCGCCTTGCCGGGACCGCCCGCTGTCAGGTTGACGGACTCATCAAACAGCTGCAGCGTGCCGGAGGTGGACATGATGGCAGTCAGCAGGATGGTGGGCTTCAGCAGGGGAATCGTCAGGTGAACAAACTGCTGGAGCGGGGAAGCGCCGTCGATGCGGGCCGCTTCGTAGATCGAGTAGTCGATGTTTTGCAAACCGGCAAGATAAAAGACCATGTTGTAGCCGGTCCAGCGCCAGATCAGCGCAATGACGATGACCCAGCGTGCCGCCCATGCGTTCTGGAACCAATCCACTGTGGGGATGCCCACAGTGGACAGCACCCGGTTGACCAGACCATCGTTGGCAAACAGGGATTTGAAAATCATCGAGTAGGAGACAAGCGACGTGGCGCAGGGCAGGAAAATCATCGTGCGGTAGATGCCCTTGCCCTTGATGTCCGGGCTGTTGAGCAGCTGCGCCAGGATCAATGCCAGGATCAGCATAATGGGCACCTGGATCACAAAATAGAAAATCGTGTTAAACAGGCACTGCTGGAACGTGGCATCCTTTAAAATGCGCACGTAGTTGGCAAAGCCCGCAGGCTGTACAGCGCTGCCGGTGCCTTTCTGGAACGAAAGGATCAGCGCCTGCACCATGGGGTAAAAGCAGAATACAAATATCAGGAGTGCTGCCGGCAGCAGGAAGGCCCAACCCGTCAGGCTGCGCTTCTGCTCCATATTCAGTCCTTTTTTCTTCATCGTAGTGTCTCCTATTTTGCCACAAAAGCAAGGGCGCGGCTTGCAGCGGACGTATCAGATGCAAACCGTGCCCTTGGCAAATTCTCAGTTGTAACCGGACACAGTGTGTGTCATGTTTTGCTTAGCCAGCGATGTTGAACTCCACGGTATCCTGGGCGTTCTGCATCTCGCTGTCAATGTCGGCGTTGTTCTGGACGATGTTGGTGACAGCATCGGTCAGGGCGCTGCGCACGTCAGAGTAGTAAGCGCCGCAGTCGAATGCGGGGACCTTGCCTGCAAACTCAACGATGTCCTTGTAAACGGTCTGACCGCCGTAGAACTCGGAGGGCTGGTTGTAGACGTCGCTCTCGGCAGCGGGCAGGTAGCTGGAGATCGCACCGGCGTTGGGCAGCAGATCGTCATACAGCTCGACGCTGGAACCGAAGGTGCTCTTCAGGAAGTCGAAGGCCAGCTCGGTGTTCTTGCAGTTGGAGGAAACGGCCCAGCTTGCGCCGCCGCAGTTTGCGTAGTTGGTGGCACCGTCGATACCGTCCAGCTTGGGCATATTCACGATAGCCCACTTGCCGGACTGATCCGCGGCAGCCTGCACGCTGGACATGATCCAGCAGCCGTTGATGACGCCGGCAGCCTTGCCGTCATTCATGGAAGCAATGTACTGGTCCCAGTCGGTGTACTCGGCCAGAATGCCCTTGTCGACCATGTCCTTGTAGACGGTCAGGGACTCTTTCAGCGCGGCATTGTCGGCGATCTTGACTTCGCCGTCCACCACGGGGGAGGCACCGGCAGACTGCATCATCTCGATGATCAGCTCGGAACCGCCGGAGGAGGTCAGCATCGGCACGCCGTTGGCGTCCACGACCTTCTGCGCCTTCTCCTCGAACTCGCTCCAGGTCAGATCCTTGAAGTCGTCGACGGTCAGACCGGCATTCTCGATCATATCGGAACGAACCGCCATGACGGAAGCGCCGTTGTCGAAGGGCAGACCGTAGTGGTGGCCATCGACGGTAGAATCAGCCAGCTTGCCGCCGGAGAACTTGTCCCAATCCAAGCCAGAATCGGTCAGGTCGGTGTAGATACCGGGGAAGTTGGCGACCATCTTGTGGTAGGAGTAGTCCTGCATCAGGAAAAGATCAGGCAGGGTGCTGTAATCCTCGCTGGTGGCAGCGGTGATGAGCTTGGTCTCGATGTCGCTGTAGACGTTTTCTTCAATGTTCAGCTTGAAGTTGGGGTGGTCCTTCTGGTAGATGGCCTCCGCCTGCTTCAGGGCGTAGATGTTGAAGTTGGGGTCCCATGCCCATACGGTCAGGGTCTCGTCGCCGTCAGCGGTGGTGTCGGCGGCAGTGGATTCTGCGGTGGACTCGGCAGGGGTGCTCTCGGCGGTAGAGGCAGCTGCGCTGCTGGAAGCGGCACCGCCGCCGCAGCCGACCAGCAGGGATGCTGCCATAGCTGCCGCCATAAGGGCTGCTGCATTCTTCTTTTTCATGGGGGTTTCCTCCTTAAAAATGTTTCTCCATTCTTTGGCTGTATAACGTATGTCCCACGGCGGGGCATAAATTATCGGGTGTTATTCGGCATCGTCTACCCAGCGCATCTCGCGCGGGGCCAGCGTCAGGCTGTCGATCAGATGCCCCTTGATGTACAGGTCTGTCTTTTCCTCGGCATCTGCGTTGTTGATGACCGCGATGCGCTTCGTTTCGGGGAATACCGTGACCTCGGTATCGACGTTGGTCACGTAGTAGTGCTTCATCTCCTCCGGCATACCGGCGGCGTAGTAGATGGCGCGCAGCAAAATGCGGCAGTTCTGCGGGGAGTAGGGCAGCCCGGCAAAGTAGACGCTGTGGCCCTTGCCGTACTCGTTGACGACCAACTGGCTGTACTCGCCGTCCTGCGCCAGGATCTGATAGTGCTTGCCCTGCGCGTAGATGCGGCTCGTGCCCTCGCCGAAATCAACGGCGGTGTCAATATCCTCCAGGATAAAGTGGTGCGGGTCGCAGGTGTTGTATTTGTCGGTGCTTAACGAGAAGCCCATCTCGCGGTCCACGCCCATCACGTCGGACAGCTGGAAGTACCGCCCCTGATGCTGGCAGGCGGTGGGCTCGCCCACGCCGATGAAGCCGCCGCCCTCGTCCACAAATTTGCGGATGGCGGTCACGACCTTTTCGTCGATCCAGTTCTCGGCACCGCTGAAGGCTGTGTACGCATCGCCGACGTTGATGATGACGCCGATGTCCTTGGGGATGCCATTGCGGATGTCATCGAAGTCGATGAACTCCACGTCAAACGGCATGCCGCTCAGGCATTCGAGAACACCCTCGGCGGAGTAGGTCTCACGGTGGTAAATGGAGTGATGCACCTGATTGCTCATCCACTTGCGCAGGCCGCCCCAGCAGTTGAGGATGGCCACCTTGAACGGGGCAACGTAGGACTTTGTGCCCTGCATATTTTCGTGGATCTGGCGGAACTCGCCGACCACGTTTTGAATCTCGTCGATAAAGCTGGGCCAGTTGCTGGCGAGTTTTAAGTAACCGCCGTAGCCGATGCGGTCCAGCGGGCTGCGCAGGATCGCGCGGCGGGCCTTCATCCAGTTGGTGCGGGCCTCACCAATGGGGTCGCCGCCCTCGGTGAACACATCGGGGAAGAAGTAGGGAAGCAGACGGCCTTCGGTGTACTTGACGCCCTTGATGTCGGAGATCATCCGCAGCGTAACGCCGCTGCCGACGGAGCCGACCACGGCGTCCAGCCCGATGGAGGCAAAATACTTGCCGTAGGGCTCGGTGCCGATCCAGTGATCGCCGAGGAACATCATCGCTTCCTTGCCGTAGGAGTGGACGATGTCGACCATCTCTTTGGCAAGAGCGCAGACCTCCTGCTGCTGGAACTCGATGAAGTCGCGGAACTCCTTGCTGGGCACGCGGAACATCGTGTTGTGGTAGCCCTGATCCACAATGAACTCGGGGCGGAACTTGTACCCTGCCCACTTTTCAAATTTTTCCAGAATGTAGGGGCTGACGCTGGCGCTGTAGCCGAACCATTCGACGAATTTCTCGCGCTTCTGGTCGTCAAAGGTCAGCGTGAACTGGTGGAAGAAGGTCGTGAACCGCACCACATCAATGTGGGGGTTGGCCTCGCACCAGCGGCGCAGCTTTTCTTTTACATAGGCCTGCGTCTTGGGCTGGCGCACATCGTAGGTCAGCTGGTGCGGCGTATCCTTCCAGTCGTTGGTCAGGAAGTTGTACATGTGTACGGGGTCCCAGATCAAAAACGCCAGAAAGCTGACGGTGTACTCGTGATAGGGGACGGTTTCGATCTCGACCTCGCCTGTCGGTTCATCGAAGAACCACTTGTCGGTGGGGACGACCTCGCCCGTCGTGCGGTCGATGACCTCCCACCAGCGCTTGGGGTCGTCCAGCGTGTTGACTTTGAGCTGCTGGGTGTGGAAGCCGTCCATCAGATGAATGCGCAGCTTCGTGCCGCGCGCCGTGTGGCGGTCACTGATCAGTTACTCCTGCTGGACCTCGTCGGGGTTTGCTTCCGCCCAGGCGTTGTCCTTGCGGGTCGTATAATAGGTAGCGTACTTTTTGGCGGGGTCCGTCAGCAGCTCCTTCGGCATTTCGGTGCCGTCGCAGTCGCGCAGGGCATCCGCGCCCAACAGATTCTTCAGCCGCAGGGTCTCCGCAACCACATCTGCGTCTGTGGGAAGTGTCAATCTTCCGGTCTGCTCCATCTTCATAATCCCTTCTCTGTCCGTTTTGTCTGCCACGGCAGGCATCGTTTCATTGACATCATCATACTTGTTTCTGCCCTCCTTGAACAGTAGGTATATTGTCGCGCATTTGTATTATCTTGCTTTATTTTCAAATGTCGGCGGCAACATCAGAAAATAAAGAAAAAGCTGCACAAAAAGTAAGACTTTTCTTTGTGCAGCTTGCCAACTTTGGGCCTGTTTGCAGCGAAACGTGCCGATATTCTGTTTTGCATCGCGATTTTTTAGGGAAAGCTCTTGCCATGCGCCCCAAATGCGTATATAATAAGGGCGGAACCGAAAACGGCCCGCGGCTTTTTATTTTTCCGTTCTTGCTTAATTGTGTAACGATATTGCTCCAAATGCTTTGGATTTTTTGTAAATATTTTGTCATTCGGAGGCGCACCGCCTATGAACACACGGTATGAATTCAATATGGACGTTCCCCCGCGGGAGGCCATCCGCCTGATGTACGTGAGCAAGAGCCGCTTCGGCGGGGACTGGAACTCGGTGCCGCATACCCACTCCTGCACCGAAGTGTTCTACTGCGTGGATGGACGCGGTCAGTTCAACGTCGAAGGCAAAATGCTGGACGTTGCCCCGGACGACATGGTCATTGTGAACCCCCGCACCCTGCATACCGAGTTGAGCTACCAGGCAAACCCGCTGGAATATATTGTGCTGGGCATCGAGGGCATTGAAATTTTGTTTGACCAGAAGGACCACGGCTACACGATGCTGAAATGCGGTCCCCAGCGGGAGGAGCTGCTGAGCCTGATGCAGCTGCTGCTGCGGGAAATCGACGCGCGGGAGGACGGCTGCGAGATGGTCTGCCAGGACCTGACCGAGGTGCTGCTTGTCAGGATCGTGCGTATGGCATCGGTTTCGCTGCGTCTCACCGCGCCGCCCGCCGAGAGCAAGGAATGTGCCACTGCAAAACGATATATCGATGAAAATTACAGTGAAAGCATTACCCTGGACAAGCTGGCGGAGATTGCCCACGTAAACAAATATTACCTGTCCCACTCGTTCAAGAACGAGTATAAGGTCTCCCCCATCGACTACCTGATGAAGCGCCGCATTACCGAGGCCAAAGCGCTGCTTACCAGCACCGATTTCAGCCTGACCCAAATCGCCGAGCAGATCGGCTTCGGCTCTTTGGCTTATTTTTCCAAATGCTTCCGTAAGATCGAAGGCACCAGCCCCAACGAGTATCGCAAAAGTGCCAAACAGAAACCCGCACAGGGTACCCGCTGAGCCTATCCTGCCTATATTAAATAGGTAGGGGGCGGCCATTGGCCGCCCCTCAGACTGACGAAAAACTTAATGGGAATATTGCAAACTTTCGGTAGATTTGTAGGGAACGGTCTTGACCGTTCCGTGCTGCCTCGCCAAAAGCACGACGCGACGAGAAAACCGCGCGCCATTCGGCGCGATTTTATGCGCTGCGCGCGGCCAGATGTGCGGATGGGTCAAGACCCATCCCTACAAATCTTCCGGTAACAGGCTTTTTCTACAAGCAAAGGGATGCCGCGAATGCGGCATCCCTTTTTGCGTTTTGAAAGAGTGCATTGTAGGGGCGAGCATTGCTCGCCCCTGCCCGTTTGTTTTGCAAGAAAACTGTCCCGGGAAATGCGTTGCTCAGTTCAGCGTCACGGTGATGGTGCCGATTTTGGTGTTGTCGGCGGTGGTGCTGCCCAATGCGCCGTTCAGAGACAGTGAGGTCGTGGCCTTGGGGGCTGCCTCCACAGTCGTGCCGACGGCGCTTTCCAGATTGAGCGATGCGTTGTCGAAGGTGCCGGTGATGCCCTCAAAGCCAGTGTCTGCCGCATAGTTGAACGCTGCCGTAACGCCCGTGTTGGAGTGGTTGGTCACGGTGATCGTGTTGCCGCCGTTCTTGTCTACCGTCCAGACACCGCCTTCGGCGTCGGTGGTTTTGTGGGTGGCAGGGTCCCAAATACCGGCTTCCGCCGTATAGGTAAACGCCATATCGCCCCAGGTGATGTCCACGCTGTACACCGTGCCGCCCGCGCCGCCGGACGAATCTGCCCTATAGGTTGCCGTTACATCATGGCTGGCTGTGCCGCCGACTTTGGTGATCGTGTCCGCGTAGACAGACAGGGGTGCCAGAGAGAACACCATGGCAAGGGTAAGTACCAGAGCTGTTTTTTTCTTCATGATTGTTTTTCATCCTTCCTGAAAAATTGTACGGGCATTGCCCTATGTCGTCCGTGCGGGGATCAGCCCGTTACGGTGACGGTTACGGGAATTTCGGCGTCCAGCATAGCCTTGGCGCCGGTTTGCGGGTGGTAGAACGATACCTTCAGCGTGCCGCTGCAGCTGCCTGCCGTCAGGTCTTTTTCGGCACCGTCCAAAAGCGGCAGCTGGGTGACCTGCTCGCCGGGGGCCAGTAGGTCGGATCGTGCCGCCTCACGCTCCCCGACGACCAGGCAGACCGATGCGTCCCAGCCGGACTTTTCGGGGTTGGCAAACAGCAGCGTGACCTGCCCGGCGGTTAAGTCAATGCCTGCCGCATCGGAATAGGTCAGCGACACCGTGCCGCCGCCGGCGGGCGTCGATACCGATGACTCCGGCGCGGGGGCGGTGTCCGTCGCCTGCGGCTTTTTGCGGCAGAACAGCACGCCAAGCAGCAGAAACAACAGCAGCAGAAGAAGCACGAGCAGCAGCCACCGCTTTTTGCGGTTCTTGTCTGTATTTTCCATCAATAGCCCCCTTCCAGTCGGACCGTTACCGACCCGATTTTTTCGTTGTCAAGTGCCTTGTCGGGGCGGCCTGTCAGGCACAGCCGCACGGTTTTTGTCCCGTTTACCGGCAGGTCAATCGGACTGTAGATGTAGTCTTCGTCGCTGTTGGCAAAGCTGCCGCCGATTGCCGTGTCGGTTCGTGTGTATTGGAACTTCACGCGGACTTCGTTTGCGCCCTCATTTTGCACGGTAATGGCATCGCCGTTTGCTTGGTTTGGCGCCCAGCCGCCGCCGATGTCATAGGCGTGTGTGGCGGGGGTCCACGCCCC
>ULRR01007032.1_pt1 | contig 20671 bp, 10 predicted proteins | sample 1955651 | NCBI WGS metagenome assembly ULRR01 (sample SAMEA4835688, study PRJEB28245) | human gut metagenome | biome: gut microbiome; material: fecal sample | place: Denmark | collected 2008
CATGCCGGAGTCAAGGCTGAAGTGGGATTGCCACAAATTGCCGAAGGAGTATATTTGGATTTAGGTGCCCTATTGTCACTAAAAGGTGCAAAAGTTAATCTTGGTTCCTACGATATCAAGTATAATCCTTGCTATTTAGAAATTCCCGTGCACATGGGTTATAAATATGCAGTGAATGAAAATTTCGCTGTTTTCGGCAATGCAGGTCCTTATGTCGCTATCGGTCTCTTTGGCAAAGTTAAAACAGATGGAATCGAATCATCAGATCCTTCTGATAATGTTTTTGATGAAGATGGTGGTGGCATGAAACGTTTTGATCTCGGCCTCGGGCTGAAGTTCGGTGTAGAATTCTGCAAAAAGATTCAGGTTGCTTTCGGATATGACTGGGGATTAATAGATAACGCCGATCACATAGATAACAAGAACCGTAACATGATGATTTCCTTGAGCTATATGTTCTAAAAATATTAAATGCTCTTCCCCCTTCCGCACTCTGCCCCTCTCTATATTTATCTGCAGCAACAGTGGAAGGGGATTTTTATCCTATCGATTAAGCATATTTCAGTATTTATCCGTAAGTTTGCATCACAATAATTTAACTGATTGAGATATGGCTTACGATATACCGACAATGGTTTCTGAGGCGACCGGAGTTCTTAAATCTCTGATTGCTATCCCTTCTCTTAGCCGCGATGAAGAAAAAGCGGCTGATTATCTACAGAATTATATAGAGTTGCAAGGCATGGCAACCGGACGAAAAGGCAATAACGTATGGTGTCTTAGTCCGATGTTCGACTTAAATAAGCCTACCTTGTTACTGAATTCACATATTGATACAGTGAAAGCTGTGAACGGCTGGCGGAAAGATCCGTTTACCCCAACCCTGGAAAGTAACGGAAAACTATACGGATTGGGTAGCAATGATGCCGGTGCAAGCGTTGTCAGTCTGTTGCAAGTCTTTTTGCAACTTTGCCGCACCACACAGAAGTATAATCTCATCTATCTCGCTTCCTGCGAAGAAGAAGTTTCCGGAAAAGGAGGCATCGAATGTGTATTGCCTGAACTTCCTCCGATACATTTTGCTATTGTAGGCGAACCTACCGAGATGCAACCTGCCACTGCGGAAAAAGGATTAATGGTACTGGACGTGACCGCTTACGGAAAAGCCGGACATGCCGCACGCAATGAAGGAGACAATGCCATATATAAAGTATTGGAAGATATCGCCTGGTTCCGCGACCATCATTTTGAAAAAGTATCTCCATTATTAGGTCCTGTAAAGATGAATGTAACGCAGATCAATGCAGGCACGCAACACAATGTAATCCCAGACCGTTGTACGTTTGTGGTAGATATTCGCAGTAATGAATGTTATAGTAATCAGGAACTGTTTGCCGAAATACAAAAACATATTTCTTGCGAAGCTAAAGCACGTTCGTTCCGCTTAAGTTCTTCTCATGTAGAAGAAAGACACCCAATAGTACAGCGTGCCGTGGCAATGGGGCGTGTTCCTTTTGGTTCTCCTACCCTCTCCGACCAGGCACTGATGTCATTCCCCTCTCTCAAAATGGGACCGGGAAAAAGCAGTCGTTCCCATACAGCAGATGAGTTTATTTTCATTCAGGAAATAGAAGAAGCGATAGGGTTATATCTGAAACTATTGGACGGAGCTATCTTATAATTCGTCAGTTTCTACTTTCTTTCATAACACATGAACAGCCTTCCTATTTAGGCTGTTCCATTTAATCATTCTCTTTATCGATTTAAAAGCGTACGGAGAGCCGGAATTTTCTTTTTAAGATTTCCTTTTTGGATATATAGTACTTTTTCTCTAATATTGTATCATCTTTGCTTTGAATTACTAATCCTAATTAGAATGATATCACACAGATTTCTTTTTCTCCTGTTGCTGTTGTTGCCCATCCATAATTCGGTGGCACAAGAAGAGACATTTGAACCGTTGTTTGAAAACATTGATATCACTAAAGGACTACCTCATAATACAGTTCAAAAGATCTTTCAGGATTCCGAAGGCTATATGTGGTTTGCAACTAAAGATGGACTATGCCGGTATGATGGCTATAATTTTATTGTTTACTGCGAGTCATTAGTTAAAGAATCTATTTCCAACAGTAAGGTACGTTGCATAGCTGAAGATGCTCATAAAAATATATGGGTAGGAACCGACAATGGCCTTAATTGTATAAATCTTCTCAGCCAGCATATTCTTTCTTTCTTCCCTAACGAACTTTCCCCACTAAAAAGCAATAAGATTAATGAACTCTATTTTGATCCCTCCACCCATTTATTGTGGATTGCAACAGATAAAGGAATTACATGGTATGATACAGATTCCAGAAAATTTATAGCTCCGGAAAACCACAGAGCTTTCAATGAGGAAACCAATACCGTAGGGAAATATGGTGACAAGGAAATATATATTGGCACACATAATGGATTATACATTTATGATATTCATACCAAAAATGTACGACGCATCCAGTTAGAGCATGGAGGTGGCAATATTAATGTACTTTCTGTCTGGCAAGATACAGCAGGAGACACTTGGATTGGAAACAATTTAGCTTTGCTGGCTAAAGTGCCCAAAGGTGGAAGCGTTATCTCACTTCTTCCATTCGGACAGGTACGTATGAACGACGATCAGAATATCTGTTGTATTATAGAACAAAAAGAGATTCTGTGGTTGATCAGTAAACGGCGGGGAATCTTCTTTTATAATAAACAGACCGGGCAATTACTCAAGACACGGAATACCTATTCTCTGAATCCTCTCGGAACAGATGTGAAAGAAAGGATCATGCTTACCAGCGGTTATAAAGATAATAATGGAAATATTTGGGTGGGATCATATTATATGGGACTCTTTCTCCATTCACATTATATGAATCATTTCACTCACATCCCAATCGAACGGACTGGTAAAGCCTCCACTGGAATAATCGGATCAATGGTACCCGATGGGCAAGGAATATGGCTTGGAAGTGATGATCTTGGAATCACTTATTACAACCCGGTTACGAGGACTCAACAATATTATGAGTTATACAACGGAGAGACTCCTCTAGTGGAATGTAAGCCTCTGTTAATTCATAAGGGTGCGTTATGGGTTGGTACAGAATCTCATGGCATCCACCTTTTTGATTTGAAAACAAAACAACTCATCGGACATTATACAGCTACTTCACAAACCGGACGCATTCCCGGAAATCGAGTGAACTGTGCATTGCAGGATTCCAATGGATATATTTGGATTGGTTTTAACGGCGGTCCGGGTGGCATTTGCCGTTTCAACGAACAGAATGAAAGCTTTACGACTTTCTATCCATCAAACAGTTCTCATAAGGTAAGAGACGTGTATTTTATCTATGAAGCTTCCGATAATGAGCTATGGATTGGTACTCGTAATAATGGTCTGTTCTGCTATAATATCGCAGAGAATGTTTTCACACCTATTCCTGTTATGGGTAGAGAAGATTTGTCTGTCAGTTACATTTATAAAGACAAGAAAGATCGTATTTGGATAGGAACATTCGGACAAGGACTGGTCTGTATGGACAGTTCGGGTGAAGTGAAGCAGGTATTCAATACAAATAGCGATCACATTGGTAACAACATTTGCGGTATACTGGAGGATAATGACGGTCGTATCTGGATCAGCTCATTTTATGAAATAGCTTATTATAATGAAGAAGACCATACATTTATAAGATATGATGCTTACAATGGATTTCCATTGTTGCACGTAAAGTCTATGTCTTGTTTTGTTTCAGAACGCAATTTGCTATACTTTGGGGGAAGTAACGGTTTAGTTGAAGTCGTTCCAAAAGATGTGATGCATGTTAATAAGAAGGCTCCTAAGGTTGTTCTGACAGATTTTCTAGTTCATAATCAGTCAATAGATACTCTATCCCGTAAAAATATACGTACCCACCACAGGGTTGAACTTAAGTATAATCAAGATAATCTTACTTTTGCTTTCGCTGCATTAAGCTATATCTATCCGGACAAGAACCTGTATCGTTACCGATTACAAGGTATCGACAAGGAATGGAATTTAGCCGGTACACAAAGACAGGTGACTTATAGTAACCTGGGAGCAGGTGAATATCAGTTCCAGGTCTGTGCTTGCAACAGTAATGGAACCTGGTCTGAACCGTCCAATCTGCTTTCTGTCATTATTAAACCTGCACCATGGCGTACATGGTGGGCTTATCTGGCATATACGATTGTAATACTTGCATTGTTGGCCTTGTTCTTTTACTACCTGCGCATTAAGATGCAGTTGGAACACGACTTAGAGATCAAGAATATAGAAAAGAAGAATTTAGATAAGATGCATAAATTCAGACTTGATCTTTTTACAAACTTTTCCCATGAGATACGTACTCCACTGACACTGATTTCCGGTTCATTGACTGACCTATTGGCATCCAACACTCCTTCACAGATGGAAAAAGGAGTATTACAGGGAGTTCAACGCAATGTCATGAAAATTATGAAGTTAGTAAATCAGTTGATGGATTTTCGCAAGCATGATGAAGGGCGTATGGAATTATTAGCATCCAAACAACACCTGATTCCTTTTATCAAGGAGGTGATACTTGCTTTTAGCGAATTGTCCAGAATCCAAAATCATCCATTAAAGATACATTTACCTGAAACAGAGCTAATAGCCTGGTATAATCCTCAGCTACTGGAGAAAGTCTTTTATAATGTCCTGATGAATGCTTTCAAGTATTCCAATGAAGAAAGTGTCATCTCCCTAAACGTTGATGTGATAACTTTGAATAAGTCACCCTATCGGGAACGGGTAGATGAACGGGTAAAGGAAGCTATACTTATTTCTGTATTCAATGAAGGAGATATTATTCCGGAAGATAAACTTGAAGAAGTTTTCGAACCTTTCTATCGGCTTAAAAACACAAAGAGCCAGCAGGGAACAGGTATCGGTCTGAGTTTCAATCGTATGATCATGCGCCTGCATCATAGTGATATTTGGGTTGAAAATATCGGCGACACAGGTGTTGTATTCAAATTCCTGATTCCAATAGGTAAAGACCATTTGCGGGAAGATGAGTTATGCGATGAAACAGAACAGGAACATCGTTTGATTCTGACTCCTTCAGTCGCTCCCAAAACAGAGCCTGCTATGGAACGCCCAAAGGTGGAAAAAGAGCTTAGAACTTTGTTAGTTGTAGAAGATAACAATGAGATCAGACAGTATCTGAAAAGTAAGCTTGCCACTATATACAATGTATTCGATTGTGATAATGGCCATGAAGCATTAGAAATCATACACCGGAGAGAGATCGACTTAGTCATCAGTGATGTAATGATGCCGGTTATGGACGGAATAGAACTCTGTAAAGCTATAAAAAGTAATATTGAGATTAATCATATTCCAGTAATCTTACTGACAGCACATGTATCGGACACACACGTAAAAGACGGATTGTCTTCGGGTGCCAATGATTATGTATTCAAACCGTTTAATTTTGATTTATTATTGGCGCGTATTCAAAACTTATTAGATAACAATGAACGGTTACGACAATCTTTCCAGAAAAGAATCAGTCCGAAAGATATGAACGTAGAGGTAACTGACTATGATGAGCAATTTTTGCAGAAATGCTATGACTTTCTGCGAAAGAACCTTACTAATTCAGAACTAACCATTGAGGATTTCGGGAAAGAGTTAGGAGTAAGCCGTGTGCATCTCTATCGTAAGATAAAGTATCTTACGAATTTATCTCCCAGCCGTTTCATTCTAAATGTAAGACTTAAAGTGGCAGCTGATTTGCTTCGTCAGGAAGGTGTTTCTGTTTCTGATGTCTGCTATCAGGTCGGCTTTAATAACCTTTCTTATTTTACTCGCACTTTTAAGGAAAGCTATGGTGTTTCACCATCCGACTACCAGCATAAATAATTGAATAAATACAGAAATATCCGATTATTAAGCGATTATATCATGTTCTTGTATCATTTGTGTTAATATCCGTAACATAGCTTCAAACAAAAAAGTAGTTCTGCGCATACCTTTGTCAGCGAACAATCGGAGTTAAATCCGGCTATTCTGAAACTTTAAATGATACGATATGCAAAAGACACTTTTTAGTATTCTGGTTTTATTAGTCTGTATAAGTCATCCGTCAAAGGCTACGTCTTTTATATATAATGTAACAGACTATGGAGTGAAAGCCAATTCAGGAAGATCCGAGACAGCTTCCTTACAGAAAATTATTGACTTATGTTCCACTAATGGAGGAGGTACGGTATGTATACCTACAGGTACTTATATCAGTGGAACATTATTTCTGAAAAACAATGTAATGCTCTTTTTAGATCGTGGAGCCGTACTGAGAGGAAGTTCGGACCTGAATGAGTATCCTGAACTTAGAACTCATCGTAAGGGACTTATTCATGCAGAAAATGTCCATAATACAGGTATTTGTGGGAGTGGAGTGATCGATGCGAATGGCAATGATACTGTTTTTCATGGAGGTGCCAAATCTCCAGACCGTATTTATGCCGCTAATTTTGAAGGATGTTCACAAATAGATATTCGTAATGTAAGCCTGATCAATGCCTCTTATTGGACTTTGCGTATCAGCGATTGTGACCATGTACAAATAAGAGGGATTACAATTCGTTCTACCAGCTATTTTAATAATGATGGAATAGATCTCGATGGGCGAAATATTACCGTATCCGATTGTATAATCGATTGTATTGATGATGCGATATGCTTGAAGAGCTACTACAAAGAACGCCCTTGTGAAAATATTGCCATTTCCAATTGTATTGTTTCCAGTAATTGTAATGCTATAAAATTGGGAACAGCTTCCAGAGGTGGATTCAAGAATATTGCCATATCCAACTGTGTTATAAAGCGCCCGGAACAAAATGATTATTTTGATTATAAAAAGTATACTATACCTGGTGTAACAGCCAATTATACAAACAATTCGGGCATTGCATTGGAAATGGTCGATGGAGGAACAATGGAGCAGATAGTGATTAATAATATCACCATGTTCAATACATTGACCCCTATATTTATTCGTTACGGACAAAGACATAGTCCGCTGGTTGGTACGATGAAAGGAATAGTAATCAGTAACATTACGGCCACAAGCAATAGCCTGATGAGTTGTTCCATTACAGGTATTCCCGATCAGTATGCAGAAAATATAAAGTTGAGCCATATAATACTGAATTGTCCTGGTGGCGGGCGTAAAGAACATACACTACGCACTATCCCCGAAGTGGAAAACAGCTATCCGGAAAATAAGATTTTTGGTGCAAACTTACCGGCATATGGCTTTTTTATCCGTCATGTACGCCATCTGACCTTAGAAGATATACAATTTAATTTAGACAATAAAGATGATAGGCATGCACTGTACCTTGACGATTGCCGTGATATTACCATAGATAAAGTGAAAACGATTTCGCACCTGAGCGAATCTGCCTATATCAGGACAAATAATGTGGAAAATCTTATGATCAGAGGATTCTCAACAGAAAATGCTCTACCGTCTTTTTTGGAAAACAGCGGCAAATCTTCCGGTATAAAGTTGATTGGCAATGATTTCAGTAAGGTATCCCAGTTGTACAATGAAGAAATCGGGCAAGAGGTAAAAGAAGCCGGTAATCTATTTGAAAACAAATAAAAACTTAAGTATATATGAAAATTATGAAGCGCTATATTCAAGTAATATTCATCTGCTGGTTATCCATAAATTCCATAACTGAAGTTTACGGAAAGGACCCGATAGGCATATCTTTAGTAAAGTGGAGTTTTCGTACACAGACTGCTATATTATGTGATATGGCAAAAGAAAACGGAGCTGTAGCTATTGATATGGTAGATCCGGAAAAGTGGGACATTGTGAAAGAGAAAGGACTAACCGTTGCCATGGCTGATGGTATAGATATGGGAATCGAACGAGGATTTTGCGACCGGAGGTGGCATTCATCACTAATTGAAAACTATAAACGCTTCATTCCCCTATTAGCAGAAAAAGGAATTAAGCAAGTGGTATGTTATTCCGGAATAAATACAGACTTATCGGATGAAGAGGCTTTGGAAGCATGTGTGGAAGGATTAAAGCCCCTATTGGATATCGCAGAAAAAGCAAATGTGACTTTGGTAATGGAGTTACTCAGCAGCCGTAATACTGAAGAGATTTTCACAAAACAGCGTTTCTCTTATTATCAGTGTGATAATCCGGAATGGGGAGTAGCATTATGTAAAAAACTAAACTCACCGAATTTCAAACTTTTATATGATGTCTGGCATATGAACGATATGGGACGTGATATAATGAGTGATATAAAAAAATATCATTCTTATATTTCTCATTATCATATTGCGGGCATTCCAGAACGGAAAGGACTTAACCGGGCAGACTCCTTTAATTATCAACAGTTCATGAAATTGCTGAAAAAGGTCGGTTACCAAGGTTATGTTGGATTAGAACCCGACAGGATAGAAAAGAAGTTGAAAAGTACTATTCAAGAAAGTATAACCCTATTAAAAAATAAATAATGATGAAACAAATCTCTTTAATGATCACATCTGTGGCGCTGACATTTGCTATGAATATCTGCGCTCAGCAATCACCTTGGGATAAAGCAGATGCCATCGTGCAGAGCCTAGATCCTGTGACATTTCCCGACAAAACTTATGTCATCACGGACTTTGGTGCAGTCGGAGACGGAAAAACATTGTGTAAAGAAGCCTTTGAAAAGGCTATTACAATTTGTAGCGATAACGGTGGAGGAAAAATCACTGTTCCTGCAGGTACTTACTATATGAATGGGCCTCTGGTCTTCAAAAGCAATGTAAACGTACATCTGGAAAAAGGAGCGATACTTGATTTCAGCACCAATGAAAGTGACTATTTACCGGCTGTCATTACTCGTTGGGAAGGTACCGAGCTGTTCAACTATTCTCCGCTGATATACGCATATCATGTGCAGAATATAGCTCTGACAGGTGAGGGCACCGTAAATGGAAATGGCTCAAAAAAATTCTCACCATGGAATAATATTCAGACAGTAGAACAGGAAATGCTTCGTAAGATGGGGCGTACCAATGTACCGGTTTATCGTCGTATATTCGGCGAAGGCTATAAACTTCGTCCCGGTTTTATCGAACCTTTTGGCTGTGCTAATGTAAGAATAGAAGGCGTCACTATCATGGATTCTCCGTTCTGGGTGATTCATCCTATTTTCTGTAACAATGTAATTGTCCGTAATGTAACAGTTGACAGTCATAATTATAATAATGATGGTTGTGATCCGGAATCCTGCCGGAACGTACTGATTGAAGGTTGTACTTTCTCCACAGGCGACGATGCAATAGCCATCAAATCAGGACGGGATAATGACGCATGGCGCATCGGTCAGCCGACGGAAAATGTTGTGATACGTAATTGTTCTTTCCGCTCTAAAATTAATGGTGTATGTATTGGTAGCGAGATTGCCGGTGGAGTCCGGAATATCTTTATTGAAAATATTACAATTCCGAAGTCCTCCAATGCCATCTATTTCAAATCGAATCTTGACCGTGGAGCTTACATACAGGATGTATATGTACGTAATGTACAAGCAGATACAGTACGTACTGCCCTGATACGTTTTGAACCGAACTATAAAGGGGAACGCTCAGCTTTCCATCCAACGTTATTTGACTCATTCTTGATTGAGAATGTAACCTGCAAGCAATCCAATGAATGTGGTATTTACATGGCCGGTTTTGCAGAACGTCCTCTTCAGAACATTATATTGAAAAACGTAACAATCGGTAAAGTACCTACCCCCTACTGTTTCCAGAACGGAGAAAATATTCGATTTCAAAGTGTAAAGGTAAACGGTAAAAAGCTGGATGAAAAACCGACTCCCAAAGAATTGGTGAAGCTTAGAGTACTTTAATCTGTATAACTTTAATCTAATCACATCATGAAACGATTTATAGCAGGGCTGTTGATGAGTGGATTAATGATTCCACAGTTGGGGGCAATCGTCCCTCCATCTTGTTTCAATGATAGTCATGATATAACTTCATTAACATCCTGGGGACCTTATTCAAAGCGTTATGCAGGAATTTCGCATATACCTGACATAAAGAAAGGAATACGCTTTGACTTTTCTGTAATGCCCGGTTATTACCGAAACCGGCAGTTGGTTCCGCATGTCCTTTTTGAATCGTCCTATTATCCATGGAATATAAATCCTTCCATGAATCGCATCACCTATCGCTATGAGTTGGAGTGGAAAGACCGGGTATTTACAGATGTTACTTATTATATATTGGATGAAAGCAGCACACTGGTAGGTATACGTTGTGTAAACAATACGGAGACTTATCAAAATCTGGCCCTGAATCAAATGGCCTATATCGATTATCCGGAAGCACACCCACAGGTGAAAGCTTCAGGAGCTTCTCGTTTGCAATGGTATAGTGCGATAGATTATACAGAGAATGAACCTGCTTTTAAAACTCCTCAGTATGGACTGGTGTATGACGGGTGGTACAGAAATGAAGAACGTAGCAGTTTTTCACTGGATGGGTCCGTTTTGGGAAAAGGATTTGGAAAAGACGCGGGCGATCGGGTAAACTACCGGATAGATATACCTTCAGGTATGGAAGATGGGGCTATAGGATTCAGATATAAAGTTGAAAAAGGGAAAACTGCAACTTTACGTTTGAAAGGACTGACTGATGAAGTGGTAAAATTCACCGGAACCGGAGATTTTACAATTCTCCCGATCTCCTATTATGGCAGAAAGAGTGGTGAATACATTCTGGAACTTATTTCCGAAGGAACTGCCGAGATTTGTTTGGACGGATTCTTTATCGGGACTGCTGAAGATATGGGCAAACTGAAGTTCACCCCCACCGCAATACCTTTTACACCAATAATTGAAGTGGGAAACGAGAAGCAGGATTTCATATTAAAATATGAAGATTGTGAGAATTTCTATGGAGTAGCCTGGAATTATAAAGAATCGTTTATCCGGGAAGTGCTGAATAGTGAATTAGAGTCATTTTTCCGAAAGAAAACACACGATCATTTAGCCAGAAAACTGATTGGTGACAAACAATGGCACTATACAAATGCTTTTTTGCGACCGGTAGTATTAGCTCCTCATTCAGAACAAACACTGTATATGTTGGTATGTACCGGCAGCCGTGAGAAAGTCAGACAAGATTTAGAGCTTTTTCATTCCACTCCTGAAAAATTTGTTTCTCTAGCTCAGTCTCAGCAACCGGTAAAACCAGAGGAGGCCCTGCTACCCGGAGGAAAGAAGTATAGTTTTGGGCATCAGTTATTGCAGGCCGCATTACTTTCCAATGTTGTTTATCCGGTTTACACTCAGAAAGAATATATCCGGCATTTTACACCCGGGAAGAATTGGAATAGCCTCTATACATGGGACCTTGGCTTCATCGCTTTAGGCATGATTGATGTGGATATAACGAAAGCCTTCGAATGTATCAGAGCTTATACTACACCGGTGGGAAGTGAATCTGCTTTTATTCATCATGGTACTCCATTGCCTATCCAGATGTATGCTTACTATGATTTGTGGAACAATAGCCAATCGCGTGAAGTACTGAAGTTTCTCTATCCAAGGCTGAAACAATACTTTGATTTTATGTTAGGAAACAACCCGAACTCTACTACGCGCATGAAAGGCTCCGGTCTGCTCCGAACCTGGGATTATTTTTATAATTCCGGAGGCTGGGACGACTATCCACCGCAGCAGGCACTACGCAGTGATAAGAGTCAATATCCGTTTGTAACCCCTGTAGTAACTTCAGCGTATTATCTTCGTGCCGCCAAAATTTTGCGTTTGGCTGCTAAAGAGATGGGATTGAAAGAGGATATAAAGAGCTACGACCGGATTATCAAGAATCTTTCTAAAGCACTGCAAACCTACGCCTGGGATGAAGAGAGTGGTTATTTCGGATATGTGACTCATGATGCATCCGGAGATGCCAAAGCAATTTTCCGATACAAGGATCAGTCCAACTTCAATAAGGGATTAGACGGAGTAACCCCGCTGGCAGCAGGTATTTGTACACCTGAGCAAGTAGACAGGTTGGTGGGACATTTGTTTTCACCGAAAGAATTGTGGACATCTTCCGGTCTTTCAACTGTCGATCAATCGGCCCCTTATTATCAGGCAGACGGATATTGGAACGGAGCAGTCTGGTTTCCCCATCAATGGGTTATATGGAAAGCTCTTTTAGACATAGGAAAAGGTGAACAAGCCTATCAGATAGCACAAACTGCCTTAGACAAATGGGAACAAGAGTGCCAGGAAAGTTATTACACTTTCGAACACTTTATAATTTCCTCAGGAAGAGGAGCTGGATGGCATCAATTTTCCGGTCTTTCTTCTCCGATACTAAATTGGTTTGCTGCTTATTATAAGCCCGGCAAGGTGTCAACCGGCTTTGAAATATGGATTACCGAGAATCATTTTAATACAGATTATTCTCAGTATCGCGCCAAGATTTCTTTTGACGATTCTACACTGCCTCATGAGCGTTGTATGATTGTATGTATGAATCCGGATCATACGTATGAAGTACAATTCAATGGCAGACCGGTTAAAAGTAAGTCTTATCATACCGGAGTGGTGGAAATCACCCTCCCGAATAGCAATAAAACAGGAGTACTTACCATCAGTGCTCTTAAATGATATCGATGTTAATTTTTAATTTTATGGAGACACAACCTATGAAAAGTAAAAAAATCATTTTAATTCGTAGCCTGTTTACAGTCCTTTTCTGCCTGTCGGCAGTGATGCTATTTGGTCAGCAAAATAATACAAAACAACCGAGGGCAAAACAGACAGCACAAGTTGGAGAACAACATACTGGTCAGAAAATAGTGACAGGTGTTGTCCGTGATGACAATGGAGATCCTTTGATTGGTGTGAATGTACAAGCGGTTGGTACACAAACGGGTGTCATAACCGATGTAAACGGAAAATATTCAATACAGGTATCTGCCGGCGCAAAACTGTCTTTTTCTTATATTGGATTCCAGACACAGACTCTGTCTGTCGATACGGGTTCGGTACTCAACGTAAAAATGTCCGAAGACGCTCAATCCTTGGAAGAAGTAGTAGTCATCGGTTATGGTCAGGTGACTAAAAAAGATGCAACCGGAGCAGTGGCAACCCTGAAAGCCGGAAACATGAACAAAGGTGCAATCACCACTCCTCAGGATATGCTGACAGGAAAAGTGCCGGGTTTGCTGATTGTTCCGGGCGATGGGCAACCGGGGTCCGGTACCACCATCCGCATCCGTAACGGCTCCTCTCTATCTGCCAGCAATTCTCCTTTGATAGTGATTGACGGAGTTACTACATCTGATGATGCCGGAGTGGGTATGTCGAACGTACTGGGAGCATTAAATCCCGAGGATATAGAATCATTCAGTGTTTTGAAAGATGCTTCCGCAACAGCCATCTATGGTTCCAGAGCTTCTAATGGAGTCATTATCATCACTACAAAAAAAGGAGGAAGCAAAGCGCTGAAAGTGGAATACAGCAGCACATACAGCGCCAACGTAAATTCGGGTAAAGTACCGGTCCTTGATGCCGATGAGTTCCGTGCCTATATTGACGAGTATTATCCGGAAAACACGTTATCCGGGGCAGCAGTTCACAAAGCCATCAATTATACCTATCCGGATGGTACAATAGGATATTATAATACAGACTGGCAAAAGGAAATCTACCGGATAGGTCTGTCTACCGACCAGAATATAGGAATATCCGGAGGAGGTGATAAATATCCTTTCCGCGTATCTCTCGGATATACTGATCAGAATGGTACCTTGAAAGGTTCCAATTTCCAGCGCTTTACCCAGGCAGTCACATTTACTCCTAAATTCTTCGATAAGCATTTAAGTGTGAGTATCAATCTAAAAGCTACGGAGAATAAGAATAAATATGTATCTACCGGAGCCATCAACGCTGCCGCAGCATTTGATCCTACAAAGCCGGTACACTTTTATAATGCCGACGGCTCGATTGATTACAATAAATATAACGGTTATTTTCAATGGCTGAATCCGGATGGTTCTATCAATCGTAATGGTTCGGAGAATCCTGTATCACGACTCAGTGGTTACTGGGATGAGACTCAAGTATTCCGTTCTTTCGGTAATATGCAGCTTGATTATTCCTTTCATTTTTTACCGGAATTACGTGCCAACCTGAACTTGGGATATGATTACACGAAAAATGATGGTGATAAAGGTAATTATCCCGGATCGTACAGTTCGTATACAGATGCCATCTTGCCTCCGGGACAAGGAAGGTATACCGATTCTAAATCGACCCGCGAGAACTATCTCTTGGATTTCTATTTGAATTACGTAAAAGATATAAAGGCAATTCGCAGTAAGATTGATGTCATGGCCGGTTATTCATGGCAACATTTTAAAAGAGATGACCAGAGTCAGACCTACTCCAATCCGTTAGAAAATTATGAATCGGTATTTATTTCGGAAAGTGCAGCTCCTAAAGAATATTATTTGATTTCACTTTTTGGACGTTTGAATTATACATTTATGGACAAGTATCTGATTACTTTCACATTGCGTGATGACGGAACTTCCCGTTTCTCTCCTTCTAACCGTTGGGGCCTCTTCCCTTCTGTAGCTTTAGCGTGGAGAATGTCCGATGAAGCTTTTTTCAAGAAATTCGATAAGCTGAGTAACTTAAAACTACGCGCCAGTTATGGTGTGACGGGACAGCAAAATATTGGTTCAGATTACTATCCTTACATTGCAACCTATAATTTGTCAACCATCACTTCTACTTCACAATATCAGATCGGAGATAAATTCTATCAGATATTGAAACCGGAAGCTTATAATGAAAACATCAAGTGGGAGTCTACCGCCACCTGGAATGTGGCATTGGATTGGGGATTCTTTAATAACCGTTTATCGGGGAGTGTCGACTTGTTCTACAAAGAGACCTCCGATCTATTAAACTCCATTCCCATTCCCGCCGGTTCTAATTTTACGAATAAGATGACCGCCAATATCGGTAATTTGGAGAATAAGGGTGTTGAAATCAACATCAATGCCACTCCTATTGTTACAAAAGACTTTTCTTGGGATATCGGTGTAAACGCTACCTGGAGCAAATCGAAAATTACGAAACTGACCGCCATCTTCAATCCGGACTACGTGGGAGTGCCCACCGGAGGTATCAGCATGGGAACGGGTAATAACATCCAGATACATAGTGTAGGGTATGCCCCTAATACATTCTATGTATATGAACAGGTATACGACGAATATGGTAATCCGGTTCAAGATGCATTTATCGACCAGAATAAGGATGGCATCATCGATGACAAAGACCTCGTACTTAAACACAAATCGCGCCCGGATGTATTCTTCGGATTCAATATGTTATTCCGTTATAAGAATTGGGACTTCGGTTTTAATGCACATGGAAGTATTGGGAACTGGGTATTCAACGATTACAATTCCGCACGCTGTTCAGCCGACTATACATTCAGCAACGGCCAAACAGTACGTAATATACCTGAGTTTGTTGTGAAAACTTCAAAGTTCCGCAATCCCATTACCGTCACTCAGGCAAAGAGTGATTTATTCCTGGAAAATGCATCTTTCCTGAAGGTGGATAATATCACCCTGGGCTATTCTTTCAAAAAACTATTTAATAGTAAACTTGGAGGACGTGTCTCATTCACTGCCCAAAATCCATTTGTTATCACAAAATACTCTGGATTAGATCCGGAGGTAAGTAGTGGTATTGACAATAATGCATGGCCACGCCCTCGTATCTTTGTATTAGGTTTGAATCTTAACTACTAAAAAATGATCTGTTATGAAACTAAAATATATTTTACTATCAATACTGTTCCCGGCAATGACGATTCTATTTGCGTCTTGCTTCGATGACCTGAACACTACCCCGCTTGATCCTAAGTTGTATACGGCAGATAAAGCGTATTCTACCCCTGAAAGTTACATGCAGGGATTAGCCAAATTATATGCAGCACTTGGCCTCTCCGGACAAAGCGGACCAGCCAGTGCGGAAATTGCTGATGTGGATGCCGGAACCTCTCCATTCTTACGTACATTCTGGTACATGCAGGAGTTCACTACAGACGAGGTGACATTCACTCAGTCCGACCCGGGATGTCCCGAACTCTCTTACAATACATACAGCACCTTGAACAATCCGATAATTTCAGGTCTCTATTATCGTCTCTTGTTCACTATTACCATGTGCAATGATTATCTGAAACAAACCACAGACGAGCGTTTGAATGACCGTGGAGTAGATGATGCTCTCAGAGCTAACATACAGTATTATCGTTCCGAAAACCGTTTTCTCCGTGCTTTGATGTATTATCACGCTATGGATATGTTTGGGAATACTCCTTTCATTACAGAAAACGATCCAATCGGTACTTATTTGCCTCCACAACGTTCACGTGCCGAACTCTACAGTTTCATTGAGAGCGAACTTCTGGAATTATCAGACGATCCGCATATGACGGAACCAAGACAGAATGAGTATGGGCGTGCCGACAAGGCAGCTGTCTGGATGTTGCTGTCACGCTTATATTTGAATGCAGAAGTGTATATTCAGACACCTAAATATGATGAGTGCATGAAATATGCCCGCAACGTGATCAGTGCAGGATATGATTTATGTCCCAACTATGCAGAACTTTTCATGGCTGACAACGGTGAAAATACAGATGCACGTAAAGAAATGATTTTCACGATCAACTTTGACGGACGCTGGACTCAGTCTTATGCAACACAATTCCTGGTAGCAGGTTCACGAGGTCCCAACGATCCTAACTTTACCCAAACGAGTGGTATCTCAAAGAGTTTCAAAGGTTCTCGCGCTACATTGACTTTCGTCCGTCACTTCTACCCGGGAATTGATGATTTCCTCGGAACAATGGATGAGGTGGTTGATGACGGAAACGGATCATTGGGAAAGTATGTAAACACCTTGGATAACCGGGCTATTTTCTTTACCCCGACTTGTCATTTACCTATGTCCAAAAATGCCGGTTCGAGCACCTTCATTTATGGCTGGCCTTCCTATAAATGGACCAACCTGACACGTGAAGGCATACCGCCCTCATATACGGATGAAAATGGGAATGTGATTTCTTTGACTGAATATCCAAGTCTGGACTATCCCTTGATGCGCCTTGCCGAAGCCTATCTGAACTACGCTGAAGCTGCGGTGAGAAAATCCGGAGGAACATGTACGGATGCATTGGCTCTGGAAAAGCTCAACGAATTGAGGCATCGCGCAAAAATACAGGCCGAAGATCTGAGCTCTTTCACTCTCGATTATATTTTCGGTGAGCGTTCCCGCGAGCTTTATTGGGAAGCATTCCGCCGCACAGATCTGATCCGCTTTGGTAAATATTCCGGGAATGATTATACATGGGAATTCAAGAACGGAACTTTCCCCGGTTCTGCCGTTCCCAAATATAGAGAACTGTTCCCTATACCCGCTTCAGATATAGGCGCCAATCCTAATCTGACTCAGAATCCGGGCTATGACAATGCCGTTTCCAATCAATAACCTCTTTAAGAAGATTAAATATGAAAAAGTTAGTTTATTCAATAGTTAGCATAATTTCTCTTCTTTGCCTGGCGTCTTGCGCACAAGATGAGAAACTGATACTGGACCCTGATAATTTTGTTGCCAGTTCCTGGAAACAGACCTTTGACGATGTGTTTGTTCTGGATAAGAATGCTGCCGAGACAGACTTGGCCGTCATTGAGTGGACCCCTGCCCAATTTGGCTACGATGCTATTATTTCCTACGCCATTCAGCTGGCTGTAAAAAAGGAAGGAGTAGATGTAAATGATCTGACATACACAACGTTTGCAATTACCAATGAAAACAAATATACGGTGAAAGTAAAGGATCTGAATGCCGCCTTATTGTCGGCCGGAGCCATCAAACGCCGACCTACAGACATTGTAATGCGCATTGAAGCCACCATCAGCACAGCCTATGCATCATTGACATCCTCCATATCCGAATTCAATGTGACTACGTTTTCCAGTGATCCCGACTTGCTTTATGTAATAGGTGATTATACCGACTTTACAACAAATAATGCAGAAGTATTATATTCTCCCGGCTGGAATGGAGAGTATGAAGGATATGTATATTTACCCAAATTAGACCAAGGTATAAAATTGGTTGAAGAACTGGCACCGGAAGTTGAATGGGGAGCACCGGCTTCATTCACTCCGGGTACAAGCCTTGCTCTGCAGGCAGGAGGAAACGTTATTGCTCCGGGTTCTTTTGCACCGGGTTCCAATAAAGAGGAAATACTCGATGGACCGGGATTTTATAAAATGGTAGTTAAAATCACGGAGAACGCAAAGACCATGACACTTTACAAATTCTATAAAGAGTTTTTCGTGTGCGGACAGCGTAATATGAGTTATCCTCAATGGGCAAATTCCATGTCAGCTCAAAATCCTGAAGAAGGAACAGGAGCTGTTCTGACATACGATCCGGAAGGAAAAGTATGGACTGCCAAGCATGTGTATGTTCCGGAATATCAGACAGACGGAAGTGGTGTACCCAATACCTCTAAGTTTGAATTCAAATTCAGAGCGAATGCAGTGGGCAAAACCTGGGCAAATGCTGCCAATATGGGAGCTACCGACAATAAGGTGGAAAAGGGTAATCAATCGGGTATCATATCCGGCACAAAGAATATTCCATTTCTTGCAGCAGAAGGATATTATGACTTCAATGTGTATTTGCAGGAATATCCTTTCCGGTATGAACTGGTCCCCAGTGCTGATGAGTAGTTTTCAGGTTAATTGAGTGATTAGAATCGGGCTGTATCGTATATTTCCGATACAGCCCATTCTTTTATAATACTGACATTGAAACAATTAAAAATTATCCTTATGAGAACTTATATATTGTTTATCACACTTCTGTGCACTTTATCTCTAAAAGCACAGATTGTAGATTGTACACCATCTAAGCCAACAGGTGACGATGAAGTTACTGTGACTTTTGATCTGACCAAGTGTTCCTTTCAGAAAGCTTCTTTAGTCGATTTTGAAGGACCGATTTATTCACATATGGGAGTTATCACTTCCGAAAGTCCGAGTGGTACTGAATGGAAATCCAGAATTGCTTTGTGGCCGGATAAGACAACACCCGACAAATGTAATATTGATGCTGTTAAACTCCAGAAAGTCGGAGATAACCTCTGGCAGCTTAAAATCACCCCGTCCGTCAAAGAGTTCTTTATGCAAAACACTCAGATGGAACCACCTTACGAGTTTAAAGCAGACGAACAGTTGCTGAGTATCGAGTTTGTGTTGCGTAATGCGGATGGCACCATGGACGGGAGGGCTACCGGTGATAAAAAATCGAATATTAAATTACTGTTGTCCCATACAATAGCTCCGGGAGAAGATAGTCCGCGCCCGGAAGGAGTACAAAGAGGTATTAACTACCACAATGACGAAAGTCTCACTTTAGTGCTGTTCGCTCCGGGAAAGCAATTTGCGTATTTAATGAGCGAACTGAGCAACTGGGAAGTGAAAGAGGATTATCGGATGAAAAGAGACGGTGACTACTTCTGGATTACTCTGAATCATCTCATTCCCGGGAAAGAATATGCTTTTTATTACCTGGTCGATGGTCTTTTGGATATCGCAGACCCTTATGCCAATAAGATACTCGAAAGGAAGTTCGACAAAGGAATATCTCCTGTCGCATATCCTAACCTCATGGAATTTCCGGAAAAATGTAAAGCTGATATTGTATCTGTGTGGCAAACGGCAAAACCGGAATATCCATGGGAAGTGACTGATTTTAAAGGCGTACGCCAAGACCGACTGACAATTTACGAACTCCTGCTTCGCGATTTCACACGCAACGGTGAATATAAAGGAAATCTGAAACTGGCCCTTGAGAAACTGGATTATCTGAAATCATTGGGAATCAATGCAATCGAATTAATGCCTTTCTGCAAGATAGACGGAATAACCAATTGGGGATATCACTCCACCTTCTTCTTTGCAACAGAAAAAGTGTATGGAACAGAAGAGGATTATAAGAAATTTATAGACGAGTGCCACAAACGTGGAATAGCAGTGATCATGGACATTGTATTGGATCATGCATATGGTACTTGTTCCTTAGTCAGACTGTATGCTGATCCTCCGGGAAATACCAAAGCACAGCCGGCAGCAGATAATCCCTGGTTCAATATGGTTTCTCCCAATACTAAATATTCATGGGGAGCCGATTTCAACCATGAGAGTAAAGAAACGCAGATTCTTTTAGACAGCATTTGCGCTTTCTGGCTAAAAGAGTATAAACTGGATGGTTTCCGTTTCGATTTCTCCAAAGGTTTTACCAATACTCCGGGAGATGGTTCTGCATACGATCCGGATCGGATCCGCATTATAAAGAGATTATCGGATGAAATACGGAAGCGAAAAAGTGACGCTTACCTCATTTACGAGCATTTAGCTGGCGATCAAGAAGAAAAAGAACTTGCCGAACACGATCTGATGCTATGGGGAAAGCAAAATTCTCCTTTCAGCAA
>ULRR01044512.1_pt1 | contig 19896 bp, 16 predicted proteins | sample 1955651 | NCBI WGS metagenome assembly ULRR01 (sample SAMEA4835688, study PRJEB28245) | human gut metagenome | biome: gut microbiome; material: fecal sample | place: Denmark | collected 2008
ACCATCGGTGACCTTGACGGTCTCGCCGACGAAGAACGGTATTTCGTTTTCCTCCTCCATGGCGCTCATTTCATCGACGCGGCCCAGGATGCGTGCGACCTCCTGTGGACGGAGAGGCGTGGCAATCATCTTGCGGGAATCTTCCTTCGTGTCGCCGAGGAAACCCAGCACATTGGGAGTATTGCGAATTATCATGGGAATCTGTCCTACGAATGCCGCTTCGACGAGCACGTAGCCCGGATAGGAGACCTTCTCCTTGGAGATCTTCTTTCCGTTGCGGATCGTATAGACCTTTTCGGTAGGGATCAGTACCTGCGAGATGTACTCCTCGAGGTGGTTGTGTCGGATCTCCGCCTCGATGTACTCCTTGACCTTGTTCTCCTTACCGCCGATGGCGCGGACGACGTACCACTCTTTCTTGATCTCGCTCATCGCTCACGTCAGAATTAACGACCCAGACCGGCCAGCGTCTTGTAGATGACGGCCATCAGGTTCTCGAACGACAGGTCCATAATCAGCACGATGATGGCAAAGATCACCGTTGCCACCATCACCACGACCGTGGAGCTCTGCAGCTGCGGGAACGTCGGCCACGTCACCTTGTTGACAAGCTCGTTGTAGGATTCTTTGAAGTACTTGATCATAGTTTGACACTTTTACTGGCAGGAGCAGAGAGATTCGAACTCCCATCAACGGTTTTGGAGACCGCTATTCTACCCTTGAACTATGCTCCTAAGAGGGAGAAGCGGCCGCGTTGCACGCCGCTTCTCCACAAGCGTTATGGATTACTTGATAACCTTCAGGATCTGACCTGCACCTACCGTGCGGCCACCCTCGCGGATTGCGAAACGCAGACCCTCGTTCAGGGCTACCGGGTAGATCAGCTTCACGGTGATCGTTACGTGGTCACCCGGCATCACCATGTCGACACCGGCCGGCAGGTGAACCTCACCCGTTACGTCCATCGTGCGGAGATAGAACTGGGGACGGTAGTTGTTGTGGAACGGCGTGTGACGGCCACCCTCCTCCTTCTTCAGGATGTAGACCTCGGCCTCGAACTCCGTGTGCGGGGTAATCGAACCCGGCTTGGCAACGACCATACCGCGCTTTACCTCCTTCTTGTCGATACCGCGGAGCAGCAGACCTACGTTGTCGCCGGCCTCGCCCTCGTCGAGCAGCTTGCGGAACATCTCCACGCCCGTGCAGGTCGACGTCAGGATCTTGTCCTCGAGACCTACGATCTCAACGGGATCACCCACGTGGATCACACCCGTCTCGATACGGCCCGTTACGACGGTACCACGACCCGTGATCGAGAATACGTCCTCGATAGGCATCAGGAAGGGCTTCTCGTTGTCACGCTGCGGAATGGGAATATAGTTGTCGACAGCGTCCATGAGCTCGAGCACCTTCTCCTCCCACTTCGGCTCGCCGTTCAGGGCGCCCAGAGCGGAACCGCGGATAACGGGAGCGTTGTCACCGTCATAGTCGTACTTCGACAGCAGGTCGCGAACCTCCATCTCGACCAGGTCGAGCATCTCGGGGTCGTCAACCATGTCGCACTTGTTCAGGAAAACTACAATACGCGGCACGTTCACCTGACGGGCGAGCAGCACGTGCTCGTTGGTCTGAGGCATCGGACCGTCCGTAGCGGCAACCACCAGGATGGCACCGTCCATCTGTGCGGCACCCGTAACCATGTTCTTCACGTAGTCGGCGTGTCCCGGGCAGTCCACGTGAGCGTAGTGGCGGTTGGCCGTCTGATACTCGACGTGAGCCGTGTTGATCGTGATACCACGCTCCTTCTCCTCGGGAGCGTTGTCGATCGAGTCGAACGAACGGAGCTCCGACAGGCCCTTCTTAGCCAGAACGGTCGTAATAGCGGCGGTAAGGGTCGTCTTACCGTGGTCAACGTGACCGATGGTACCGATGTTCACATGCGGTTTGGAACGGTCGAATTTTTCTTTTGCCATAGTATTAAGGTATTTAAAGTATTGTTAAAAATTGCTTTAAAGTTTTAAAATTCATTCTGCAGGACAAGCGGGCGACACAAACACCCCGTCTTTCGACCGGGGTAGGTTCGCATCACACGCTGCTTGCGTTCTGGAGCGGAAGACGAGGCTCAAACTCGCGACCCTTAGCTTGGAAGGCTAATGCTCTATCAACTGAGCTACTTCCGCAAAAATATACCGTATCAGAGTCAGCCCTGCCCTTCGCGCCGACCGCTTTCGCGGCCGTCGTCCGGGTTTTTGCAACTCCGACCGGCACTCTCTTTTTTTCTGTGGGAAGTGATGGATTCGAACCACCGAAGGCGTAAGCCAGCAGATTTACAGTCTGCCCCATTTGGCCACTCTGGTAACTTCCCTTGTGTTGTCTGCCGCCGTCAGTCGGAGCGGTCTGAACCCCTCCTCCTCCGAATCGGCATTCCGAGCCGATGGGGGGATTCGAACCCACGACCAGCTGATTACAAATCAGCTGCTCTGGCCAACTGAGCTACATCGGCAGTATTCACCGTTTTGGATTGCAAAAGTAGGCATAAAAATTTTATCTCGCAAATTATTCGGGATAAAATTTCCACTTTTTTCGCTCTTCTCAAAGAACCCGGCAGGACCACCCCGCAATCGGAGGTGAAATCGGGTGCAAAGATAGGAAAAGTTTTGAATATCACAACAACTTACCGCAAAAATATCGTCTCCGGGAGGAAAGAGCGCCCGTTCGGGAACGACACCCCGCGCAGCCGGCGGTCCCGCAGAAGCCCGGTTTTTGCCGATCGAGCCGCCGCTCCGTCGTTGATCCGTTGCTGTTTTCGGCCGCACCTATATATATAGAACCACGGGGCGACAAGTCGAGGCTGCGACCGTCATGCCGGAGCCGCCCGACCGGATGCCCCCGCACCGGAAACAGGTGGAAAGGCGACGGGCAGTGCGGGGACCGACTGGCACGGGCAGCAAGGAATGGGTGGCGACGGGCTGCGCAGGAATAGATGTGCCCGGACAGCGTGGGACAAACTGGCCCGGACAGCGTGGGACAAACTGGCACGGGCAGCGCAGAGATAAACGGCGACGGGCGGGCATGGGCTGCACCAGAATGGACGGGCACGAGGCAAAAGACGGGCGAGCACGGAGTAAAGGGACGGACGGAGCGGACAGCAAGGGGTCGGGCGGCGCAGACAACATGGGAACGGGCGCAGACAACACCAGGCCGGTCGCAGACAACATGGGAACGGGCGGTGTGTCGAAGCCCCGACACCGAAAACGAAAAACCCGCTCCGCAGAGGCGGAACGGGTCGTCGGAACGGTCGGCTCCCCCACCCCGGGCGGGCGGAGCGGCGGCACGGAGCGTCAGCCCTTCTTGATCGAGGCGATCAGCTGGGCAGGAGTCGCGTGCAGGTAGTTCTTGCAGAAACGGCTGAACTGCGTATAGTGGTGGAAATTGTACTTGTTCATCAGCGCCTTGGTGCTGTCCTCGCCGTCGCGGATGTCGGCGAAGATCTTGAGCGCCTTCTGCCGCATCATCCAGTGGTAGACGCTGTCGTTGAAGTGTTCGGCGAAGCGCCGCTTGAAGACCGAAAGGCTCATACCGGCCAAAGCCGCCAGATCGGCAACCGACTGCGCCTTGTCGTAGTTGTTGCAGACGAAGACGCGGAAGTTGTCCTGAGGCTGGATCATCGACTGGAAGAAATAGGCGTGTTCGGTCGACGTGTAGAGCACCTTGATCATCATGAAGAGCTCGGTGGTCTTCATCTTGTGATAGCGTGCACAGTCGGCCAGTTCACGGACCGAGAAGAGCTCGCCGAGCAGCCGTTCGATGGCCGGATGCATCGAGAGCACGGGCGCCGCTTCCGTCGGGACGGTCGAATCGTAAGGCATTGCCTTGTTGAAGAGGTCCTGTTCGCAAAACTCGATGCGATGGATCAGCGAGAGGGTCACGACATGCGTTTCATCGTCCTGTGCCGTGACGACGTAACGCTCGCCGCGGGCCAGACAGACACACTGTTTCGAGGTCACCAGACGCACGGGATCGGATGCGTGCTCCAGCTTGAGCGACCCCGACATGACGAAAAGGATGTGCACCATACGATCACCCGGGAAGGTGACACCTTCACCGGCCGCGTAGGATGCGGATGTGAAACGGCAATAGCTCGAATCGCCGATGCGGCGAAAGGGCGCAGGAAAGGTAGGACAACGACTACAATCCGCAGGACAATTCTCCTTCAATGCCGACTCCACAAACTGCGGTTTGGGTTGATAATCCATAAAAAAAGAATGAACGATTTTTTTAATCGTACAAAAATACAAAAAAAACAACAATTGCAAACACCCGGATGGCATTCTGCAAAAAAACTCCCCGCCCGAAGGGCAGGGAGCGCATACCATTTGCCGCACGGTCGGCGGCAAGGGTTTTCCGGGCAATGGCGGCGGGGTGGACAGGCCCGGCCTTCATGCCGGAAGATGGCTTATTTATAACTGATGATCAGCACCTTCGAGGATTCCCAGAAGCGGGCCGGGTCGGTGATCACAAGGCGCGAAACAACCTTGCCGTCGCCCTCGAGCCGGTAGGAGTCTTCGGGGTGTGTCGTGACGACCGTCACGCGCTTCTGTCCCACGGGTACCTCCGTCAGCAGCCGCGCATCGGCCTGCGTGAAGCTGTCGAGCCGCCCCTTCTGGTTGGCCGTCAGCGTGCGTCCGATGAAGCCCTGCTTGTTGATGATCTGCGCGTCGCGCAGCTCCTTCTCGGCCCCGACGATGTAGTAGACCGTGTTGAGCTGGTTCTCCAGCTCGGTCTTCTCGCCGCTCAGGGTCTCCACCTCGGCACTGCGCTCGGCCACCGTCTCCGTCAGAGTCTTCACCTCGAGGCCCATCTGCGCCAGCTCACCGCGCAGCCGCTCGATCTCGCCCGTCTTCTCGGCCAGCTGACCGTTCAGGTCCGAGATCATCCTGTCGAGCCCCTCGATCCGCTGGTTGGCCTTGCGCAGCAGCGCCGACGTGCGCTGCAGCGAGGCGATCTTCTCGCGGTTCTCCTGCAGCAACCGGTCGATGGCGGCAATATCGTTGTTGATCTCCTGGATGGGCCGGCGCACGCCGTCCTCCTGCCCGGAGACCGAAATCAGGTTCTCGCGCGACTTGATCTGGGCGAGATTCTCCGAGATGGCGTTGATGTCGGAGAAGATGCCGTTGATGAGCGAATCCTTAGCGCTGACCACCAGGGCAAGCGAATCGCGCTGACTTTCGGCCTGTGCGGCGACCTGACGGCGCACGCACGAGGTCGGCATGCACGCAACGCACGCCGCGGCAAGCACGAAGAGGTATTTTACAACATTTTTTTTCATGGCTTCGATTTTTTTGATGGTTTTTTCTTCTTTTCTGTCTGCCTGTGCCGCAAATATAAATATAAAAACGACAGTGTGCACCATTTTTTCACTTCCCGCCACAAAAATCCAATACCCCGCGACAGCGGCCGGCAATCGGGTGACAGAGAGGCCGCAGGCAGACAGGCAAAACCCGGACGGGAGACTGCGGAGGAGGCGGGCCGGCCCCGTCGTTCACCGGTCGTCGGCCGGGCCGGAGAACGCCGCAGGACGGAAAGCGACAGGACGGGGCTCACAGAACAGACCACGCACAACGGAGCGCGCAAAACCGGCGCACAACCTGACACGCAGGACGAGAGACCCGGGCGGAGCGGGACGAGAGACCCGGGCGGAGCGGGACAAGAAACCCGGGCGGAGTGGAACAAGAAACCCGGGCGGAGTGGAACGAGAGACCCGGGCGGGCACAAAAAAACGGACCGCAATCTTCAGATTGCAGTCCGTCGTTTCGGGAGCGGAAGTCTTACTTCGCGTTTTTCTTATCGTAGCGCTTTGCGTAACGGCTCATAAACTTATCGACGCGACCGGCGGTGTCCACCAACTTCATCTTGCCCGTGTAGAACGGGTGCGATGTGTTGGAAATTTCCATCTTATACACGGGATAGGTTTCGCCGTTCACTTCGATGGTCTCTTTTGTCGAAACGGCGGACCGACACAAAAACACGACGTCGTTGGACATGTCCTTGAACGCCACCAAACGATAATTCTCCGGATGAATACCCTTTTTCATTTCGTTGTTTTTGTTTTAATTAGTGCTTAAGCGGGACAAAGGTACGAATTTATTTGCAACAAACAAGCCCCCGGCTCAACTTTTTTCTCCGCGCGGCCGCCGAAAGGTTGCGCATTCTGAATTGTTTTCGTATCTTTGCGCCACGCAAGCCCCCGGAAGGGGTGCCGCGAGGGCCCATAGCTCAGTTGGTCAGAGCAGCGGACTCATAATCCGAAGGTCGTGGGATCATGCCCCTCTGGGCCCACCCGACAAGCCGGAGCATCCATCCCGAAGGATGCCCCGGCTTTTGTTTTGCCCGGCAGGGAAGGGGCTGCCGTCCGCCTGCTCCGCGCCGTCCACCCGCCAGGAATTCCCCCGTCCGCACAACAGGCTCGCACAACACGCCCTCCGGGAATCCCTCCCTTCCGCACGACACGTCCACTGGAAACTCCTCCTCGCCCGCACAACACACGAATTTCTCCCTCCCGCACGACAAGGCCCCGGCCACACCGGACAGGGCGGCACCAGCCAAAGGTCGTTTCACCGCCTCTTTTTGCCGTTTCACCGACCGCACGGACTCTCCGCTTCCGGAACAACCTTGTTCCATTTGGGATTTTTTATATCTTTGTACACTTCCTTCACACGAACCGCACTTTTCGTCACCATGAGCAAAAGAAAGAAATGGATCGCCACGGCCATCGTCCTCGTGGTCTTTGCCGCAGCCCTGGCCATCTACAACCACTACGGCCCGGGAGGCGCCGCACAGGCCGACCTTCCGGTCGAGAAGGGCCCCCGCAAAAAGAGCATCCTGAATGTCAACGGCCTGGTCATCCGCCCGACGTCGCTCACCGACGGCATCACGACCGTGGGCAACCTGCTGCCCGACGAGGAGGTGGACCTCTCGTTCGAGACCTCGGGCAAGATCGTCGCGATCAACTTCCGCGAGGGCACGCCCGTCACGCGGGGCGAGCTGCTGGCCAAGGTCAACGACAAGCCCCTCCAGGCACAGCTCAAGCGCTACGAGGCGCAGCTCAAGCTGGCCGAGAACCGCGTCTTCCGCCAGAGCACCCTGCTCGAGAAGGACGCCGTGAGCCAGGAGGCCCTCGAACAGGCCCGCACGGAGCTCGCCACGCTCAACGCCGACATCGACATCGTGCGGCAGAACATCGCCCTCACCGAGCTGCGGGCGCCGTTCGACGGCATCATCGGCCTGCGCAACGTCAGCGAGGGAGCCTACGCCTCGCCCGACGTCGTGGTGGCCAAGCTGACGAAGATTTCGCCGCTGAAGATCGACCTCTTCGTGCCGGAGCGCTACGCCAACCAGATCCGCCCCGGCACGCCGCTGTCGTTCACCGTCGAGGGGCGCAGCGAGACCTTCCACGCCCGGGTCTACGCCACCGAATCGAAGGTCGACATCGCCACGCGCACGCTGGCCGTGCGCGCCTCGTTCCCCAACACCGGCAGCCGGCCCCTGCTGCCGGGCCGTTTCGTGAGCGTGCAGATCCGCATGCACGACATTCCCGACGCCATCGCCGTCCCGACCGAGGCGATCGTCCCGGAGATGGGCGTCGACAAGGTCTATCTCTACAAGAGCGGCAAGGCCCGCGCCGTGGAGGTCCGCACGGGGCTGCGCACCGACCGCAGCATCCAGATCATCGAGGGGCTGCACGTCGGCGACACGCTCATCACCTCCGGCACGCTGCAGCTGCGCACCGACCTGCCCGTCCAACTCGACATCGTCGAATAACCCCGCCGCCGCATGAACATCTCCGAACTGAGCATCCGGCGCCCCGTGCTGGCCACGGTGCTGACGATCATCATCCTGCTGTTCGGCCTGATCGGCTACGGCAGCCTCGGCGTGCGCGAGTACCCGAGCGTCGACAACCCGATCATCTCGGTCTCGTGCTCCTACCCGGGCGCCAACGCCGACGTGATCGAGAACCAGATCACCGAACCGCTCGAGCAGAACATCAACGGCATCCCGGGCATCCGCTCGCTCTCGAGCACCAGCCGCCAGGGACAGAGCCGCATCACCGTGGAGTTCGAGCTGTCGGTGGACCTCGAAACCGCGGCCAACGACGTGCGCGACAAGGTCTCGCGCGCCCAGCGCTACCTGCCGCGCGACTGCGACCCGCCCACCGTCTCGAAGGCCGACGCCGACGCCACGCCCATCCTCATGGTGACGATCCAGAGCGACAAGCGCTCGCTGCTCGAGTTGAGCGAGATCGCCGACCTGACGGTCAAGGAGCAGCTCCAGACGATCAACAACGTCAGCGGCGTGGAGATCTGGGGCGAGAAGCGCTACTCGATGCGCCTGTGGCTCGATCCGGCGAAGATGGCCGGATACGGCATCACGCCCGTCGACGTGAAGGAGGCCCTCGACCGCGAGAACGTCGAGCTGCCCTCGGGCAGCATCGAGGGCAACACCACCGAGCTGACGATCCGCACCCTCGGGCTCATGCACACGACGCAGGAGTTCAACGACCTGGTGATCCGCGAGGATGCCGACCGCATCATCCGCCTGAGCGACGTGGGCCGCGCCGAACTCGGGCCGCAGGACACGCGCAGCTACATGAAGATGAACGGCATCCCGATGGTGGGCGTCGTCGTGATCCCGCAGCCGGGCGCCAACCACATCGAGATCGCCGACGCCGTCTACGAGCGCATGGCGACCATGAGGAAGGACCTGCCGGACGACGTCGTCACCGGATACGGATTCGACAACACGCGCTTCATCCGCGCCTCGATCGACGAGGTGAAGCAGACCGTCTACGAGGCCTTCGTGCTGGTCATCATCATCATCTTCCTCTTCCTGCGCAACTGGCGCGTGACGCTCATCCCGTGCATCGTCATCCCCGTGTCGCTCATCGGCACCTTCTTCCTGATGTACGTCGCGGGCTTCTCGATCAACGTGCTCTCGATGCTGGCCGTGGTGCTCTCGGTGGGCCTGGTCGTCGACGACGCCATCGTCATGACCGAGAACATCTACATCCGCATCGAACGCGGCATGACGCCGCGCGACGCCGGCATCGAGGGGGCCAAGGAGATCTTCTTCGCCGTGCTCTCGACCTCCGTGACGCTCATCGCCGTCTTCTTCCCGATCGTCTTCATGGAGGGCATGACCGGGCGGCTGTTCCGCGAGTTCAGCCTCGTGATCTCGGGCGCCGTCATCATCTCGACCTTCGCGGCGCTGACCGTCACGCCGATGCTCGCCACGAAGCTCCTGGTCAAGCAGGAGCGGCAGAGCTGGTTCTACAACAAGACCGAGCCCTTCTTCGTGTGGCTCAACTCGTTCTACAGCCGCACGCTGGCCTCGTTCCTGAGGCGGCGCTGGCTGGCGCTGCCCCTCACGGCGCTGACCCTCTTTCTGATCGGCTGGCTCTGGAGCACGATCCCCGCGGAGATGGCGCCGCTCGAGGACCGCTCGCAGATCACGATCAACACACTCGGATCGGAGGGCGCCTCCTACGAATACCTGCGCGACTACACCGAGGAGATCAACCTGCTCGTCGACTCGCTCGTGCCGGAGGCCGAGGCCGTCACGGCGCGCGTGTCGAGCGGCCGCGGCAACATCCGCATCGCCCTTACGGACATCGCCGCGCGCGACCGCAGCCAGATGGAGATCGCCGAGGAGGTCTCGGCGGCCGTGCGCCGCAAGACCAGGGCCCGCTCGTTCGTGCAGCAGCAGAGCACCTTCGGCGGACGCCGCAGCAGCATGCCCGTGCAGTACGTGCTGCAGGCGACCGGCATCGAACGGCTCGAGGAGGTGCTGCCCGAGTTCATGACGAAGGTCTACGAAAGCCCCGTCTTCCAGATGGCCGACGTCGACCTGAAGTTCAGCAAGCCCGAGGTGCGCATCGAGATCAACCGCGACAAGGCCAACCTGCTGGGCATCAGCACGCGCGACATCGCCCAGACGTTGCAGTACGGATTGAGCGGCCAGCGCATGGGCTACTTCTACATGAACGGCAAGCAGTACGAGATTCTGGCCGAGATCAACCGCCAGCAGCGTAACCGCCCGGCCGACCTGCGGTCGATCTACGTGCGCAGCAGCAAGGGCGAGATGATCCAGCTCGACAACCTCATCGCCCTGTACGAGGATGTCGCGCCGCCGCAGCTCTACCACTACAACCGCTTCCTCTCGGCCACCGTGTCGGCCGGACTGGCCAAGGGGCACACCATCGGCGAGGGACTCGACGAGATGGACCGCATCGCCGCCGAGACGCTCGGCGACGACTTCCGCACGGCGCTGGCCGGCGACTCGAAGGAGTTCCGCGAGAGTTCGTCGAGCCTGATGTTCGCCTTCCTGCTGGCCATTCTGCTCATCTACCTGATCCTCGCGGCGCAGTTCGAGAGCTTCAAGGACCCGCTGGTCATCATGCTCACCGTGCCGCTGGCCATCGCCGGCGCGCTGGTCTTCATGTGGGCGACCGACCAGACGATGAACATCTTCAGCCAGATCGGCATCATCATGCTCATCGGCCTGGTGGCCAAGAACGGCATCCTGATCGTCGAGTTCGCCAACCAGAAGCAGGAGGCCGGGCTCGACAAGCTCCACGCCATCGAGGAGGCGGCTTTGCAGCGCCTGCGCCCGATCCTGATGACGAGCGCCTCGACCGTGCTGGGGCTGCTGCCGCTTACCGTCGCCACGGGCGAGGGCGCCAACGGCCGCATCGCCATGGGCATCGCCGTCGTGGGCGGCATGGTGGTCTCGACGCTGCTGACGCTCTACATCGTCCCGGCCATCTACAGCTACGTCTCGACCAACCGCATCCGCCGAACGAAAAAGAAAGAGAAAGTCTCATGATACGACCGATCCTTACCCTGCTGCTCACCGTCCTCGCCGCCCTGCCCGCCGCGGCGCAGGAGGTCCTGACGCTGCAAAAATGCCTCGAACAGGGGCTCGAACGCAACTACGACATCCGCATCGTGCGCAACGAGGAGCGCATCACCGACAACGACGCCACGGCGGCCAACGCCGGGATGCTCCCGACGGTGGAGCTATCGACGGGCTACACCGGGGCGCTGGACAACTACCGCCGCACGCAGCCGGAGACGGGCGACGCCACGACCGACCGCGGCATCTACGACGGGACGTTCGACGCGGGCATCGCCCTGAACATGACCCTCTTCGAGGGCTTCCGCATCCGCACCGACTACAAGCGGCTCAAGGAGATGCAGACGATGGGCGCGCTGCGCACGCGCATCACCATCGAGGACTTCATCGCCAACCTCACGGCCGAGTACTACAACTTCGTGCAGCAGACGCTGCGCCTGCAGAACTTCCGCTACGCCGTGTCGCTCTCGCGCGAGCGCCTGCGCATCACCGAGGCCCGCTACCGCATCGGCGACTTCTCGCGCCTCGACCTGCTGCAGGCCCGCGTGGATTTCAACGCCGACAGTTCGAAATACATGTCGCAGCACGAGCTGGTGACCGCCTCGCGCATCCGCATCAACGAGCTGCTGGCCAACGAGGACCTCAACGAGCCGCTGCTGATCCACGACTCGGTGATCCGCGTCAACGCCTCGCTCACGTGGAACGCCCTGCTCGAGCGGACCCTGCGCACGAACGCCTCGCTGCTGCTCGCCGAGCACGACCGCACGCTCTCCGAACTGGACCTGAAGAGCATCCGCTCGCGCAACTACCCCTACCTGAACCTCTCGCTCGGATACGGCTACACGCACAACCTCTACGGGCTGGGCTCGACCTCCCGGCGGGCGACGCTCGGACCGACAGCCGGGCTCCGGATGGGCTTCACACTCTTCGACGGCAACCGCCGCCGCGAGCAGCGCAACGCCCGCATCGAGGTCGAAAACAGCGAGCTGACGCGCCAGCAACTCGAACAGTCGCTGCAGGCCGACCTGTCGAACTTCTGGCAGGCCTACCGCAACAACCTCGAGGTGATCCAGCTCGAGGAGGAGAATCTCATCGCCGCGAAGGAGAACTACGAGATCGCCATGGAGCGCTACCTGCTGGGCGACCTGCCGGGCATCGACATGCGCGAGGCACAGAAGAGCCTGCTCGACGCCGAGGAGCGCATTCTCACGGCGCAGTACAACACCAAGCTGTGCGAGATTTCGCTCCAGCAGATCAGCGGCAACATCCTCGTCTACATGCAATGACCTCTTTTCGGTGGCACGGAGCATGTTTTTCCCGATTTTTTCGTATCTTTGTTCACTCAAACAAACAATCGCAACCATGGAATTTGAAGGAACAGTCTACAAAATAATGCCCGTGACGAAGGGAACGTCGGCACGCGGCGACTGGCAGCGGCAGGATGTCGTTTTCGAGATGCAGGACGGCCCCTATACGCGCAAGATCTGCGTCACCTTCTTCAACCGGCCCGACGACGTGGCCCGGCTCAAGGAGGGGGCGACCTACAACGTCTCGGTGAACATCGAGTCGCGCGAATACAACGGCCGCTGGTACACCGACATCCGGGCCTGGCGCATCCAGCCCAAGCAGGCCGAGGCCCCGGCCCCGATGCCCGACATGCCGCCGCTGGGCGAAGAGCCCTCCTACGCCTCGACGCCGGCCGAGGTGGACGACCTGCCGTTCTGACACCGGGCCGCGGGCGGTCGCGGGCTGAAGATGACACCGGGTCGCAGACGGTCGCAGGCGGAAGATGACACCGGGCCGCGGGCGGTCGCAGGCTGAAAGCCCCCGGCCACGACAATGACAAGACGCGCCGATCCCTGAAAGGATCGGCGCGTCCGTTTTTCCATCCGCCCGGCAGCCATCCGTCGCTCGGAGACCATCCGCTTCCGTCATCTGCACACACCGGTGCTCTTCGTCGCAGCCTTCCGGCATCGCCCCCGCATCGTCCGACCCATGTTCGGACTTTATTCTGTCAGACGCTTCGCGGGCGGCGCATCCCGGCCGCAGGCCCGACTTTCGGAAGTCTCACCGTACCCAGCCGGGCGTCGCAAAAAAAAGAGCCGGACCTCGCAATGAGATCCGGCTCCGAAAACGCGGCGGCATGCGCCGCACCTTGTCACATTATTTCGATTCGGTCTGCTCCGCAGCAGGCTTCTCTGCGGGGGCCACAGCCGTCGAATCGGCCGGAGCGGGCTCCACGTAGGGCGTCACGTCGAGCACCTCCACCTCGAACTCCAGCGCCTCGTTAGGGCCGATGCCGCGGTTGCCGCGCGGGCCGTATGCCAGATCGGAAGGAATCCAGAGCATGATCTTGCCGCCCTTGCCGACGAGCTGCATACCCTCAGTCCAGCCCTTGATTACCCGGTTGAGCGGGAACTCCACGCCCTCGTTCTTGTCATACGAGTCGGGCATGTACTGCTTGCGCTGCGCCTGCAGGTCCTCGGGCAGGTTCTCGAAGATCGAGCTGTCGAAGACGCGGCCCGTGCGCGTGCGGCCCGTATACTGCACCTTCACCACGTCGCGCGGATCGGAAGCCTTCACCGTCTCGTCACCGGCCTTCACGATCTTGTAGACCAGACCCGACTCGGTCGTCTTCGCACCGGACTTCTTGGCCTTCTTCTCCAGCCAGGCCTTCGATGCGGCGGCGTTCTCGGCCGGGCGCGTCACCATCATGTAGTGCTGCATGTAGCGGTTCACCTCCATCTCGTCCATCTTGGCGTTGCCGTCACGCACGTCCTGCATGGCCTGTGCGATCCACACCAGCTGAAGCGGCATTTCGCTCTGGCTGATGCCGTAGCCGAGGTCGTTGCCCAGAGCCTGCGAAATCTCGGTGCGCTCCTCCTCCGACTCGAACATCTCGGGATCGGCCACCGGATACTCCACCTTCGTCGTGTCGCCGCCGGCCAGACGCGCGCTGTCGGCTGCGGCACGCTTCTCGGCAATGGCGCGTGCACGCTCGCCGCGCTTGGTCATGAAGAACTCGCGCAGCTTCTCGACCGATTCGCTGTGCTTCTCGAACGAACTCTTGCCCGTAGCGCTCTCGATCATCGCTGTCTCGACGGCCTTCCAGTCGAAAGGCACGTCGCGGAGCTGATACGAGAAGCCCGTTGCGACATTGGCGCCCAGCGCATACGACAGCGAGTCGAACTCCGACAGGCTGCCCATCTGCACGCCGTTGCTCTTGCTGCCGCAGGCAGTCATGAGCGCAGCACCCGCAAGTGCCGCTGCAAAAAGAATCTTTTTCATTGTCTCGGAATATTTTGTGTTTGCCTTGTTCGTTTTTCCGCGCAAAGATAACAAATTATCGCAACTTGTGTCACGAATATCAGCGCAAATTGCCGCGACGCGAACGATTCGCATACTTGTCGACATCGAGAAGCTCGATCTCGTAGTCGAGCGTCGCGTTGGGGCCCACGCCGAACTCCTTGCTGCCGTCGGCTCCGAAGGCCGCCGACGAGGGCATCCAGGCCCGGATGCGCCCGCCCTGCCCGATCAGCTTCACGCTCTCCTTCAGGCCGCGCGTCATCTCCGAAAGGGCCATGCGCAGCGAGTCGCCGCGCTCGTAGGAGGAGTAGAGCTGCCGTCCGTCGACCGAACGGATCACCACGCGCATCACCACGCTGTCGCGCTCGGAGGCGGGGATGTTGTTCTGGTCACCCACCTCCTCGACGGAGTAGGTCACTCCCGACGACGTGCGGGCATACGAACGGTTCGACCGGGCGAAGTCGGCGAGGAACTGCTCCTCGTAGGCGCGGGCCTTCTCCGGCAGCAGGTAGTTGACATAGGCCAGGTAGAAGGTCTCGGCCTCCTCCATCGAGAGCTTCGTCTTTGCGGCGAAGACGTCGCGTATCCCCTCACAGACGGCCGCCACGTTGAGCGTCGAGTCCATCCGCTGGAGGTTCAGCCCCACGTTCATGCCGATGACATAGGCCACCGAGTCGACATCCGAACGGAGCTTCACCCCGCCGGAGGTCTTTTTCGAGCAGCCGCCGGCCAGCAGGCCCGCGGCCGCACACAGGACAATCAGAGTCGTTTTCATGCGCAAGTCACTTCTTTTTTGCAAATGCCAGAATCAGCAGGCTGCCCAGCACGGCGGCGGCCGTCGAACCCATCAGGATGGCGATCTTGCCGCGGTCGATGAGCGCGGTGTCCGTATAGGCGAGCGAGTCGACGAAGAGCGACATCGTGAAACCGATACCGCCCAGGCAGGCCACGGCGAAGAGCATCCGCCAGTTCGCCCCCTCGGGCATCACGGCCACCCCCGAACGCACGGCGAGCCAGCTTGCGAGGAAGATGCCCAGCGGCTTGCCGATCAGCAGTCCGAAGAAGACGCCCATGCCGACCGAGCCGATCTCGGGCGAGTAGTGGAAAATATTGAGGTATTCGAGCGATCCAATCTCGACGCCGGCATTGGCCAGGGCGAAGATCGGCATCACGAGGAAGGTCACGTAGGGCGAAAGGGCATGCTCCATGCGGTAGCTCATGCCCACCGAATCGGAGGCCAGGATGCGCATTTCGCGCAGGTAGAAGCGGTGCTCGTCGTTCGGGAAGTCGGAATCGGCCGCCTCGACGCGGTTGAGCTTCTCCTTGAGCAGGCGCATCTTGCGGGCGAAGTACTCCTTGCCGTAGCGGGGCGACATGGGGATGAGCAGCGCCATGGCCACGCCCGAGATCGTCGAGTGCACGCCCGAGTAGTAGAAGAGGCCCCACACCACGACGGCCGGGATGACGTAGGAGATGACGCGCTTCTCGCCCATCTTGTTCATGAAGTAGACGAGCAGCATGATCGCCAGGGCGATCAGCAGGCAGGTGATCTGCACGCGGCCGCCGTAGAAGAGCGCGATGACGAGGATGGCGCCGAGGTCGTCGGCGATGGCCAGCGCCGTGAGGAAGATCTTGAGCGACAGCGGCACGCGGCTGCCCAGCATCGAGAGAATGCCGATGGCGAAGGCAATGTCGGTGGCCGTGGGAATGCCCCATCCGTTGGCGGCTTCGGTTCCGTGGTTGAAGGCCGTGAAGATGATCGCCGGGACGAGCATGCCGCCCGCCGCCGCCAGCACGGGGAGGATCGCCTGCCGCATCGAGGAGAGCTGTCCGCAGACGATCTCGCGCTTGATCTCGAGCCCCACGGAGAAGAAAAAGAAGACCATCAGGCCGTCGTTGATGAACTTTTCGACGGTCATGCCGCGCGGGAAGATCCAGTTGATGACCCCGTCCGGGGAGTGGATCATCAGCGAGAGGTCGGTCTCGAGCAGGTGGTGGTAGTAGAGCTTCGTCGCCGGGAGATTGGCCAGCAGCATGGCCACGATGACGCAGACGAGCAGCACCACGCCGCCCGACCAGGGAGCCTCGATGAAGTCGCGTCCGCGGATGCCGATCAGGTGGCGCTTGCGGATCCAGCCGTAGAGGGAGAAGAGTCTCATGCAGTTTCGTGGTTTTTATCGTTCGACAGCAGGGCCTGTCCGCAGAGTTTCCAGAGCATGCGGGCCCCGGTGATGGCATCGATCCGCTCCTCGGGCGCCGGCGACACCTCCACCAGGTCGAAGCCGATGATGCGGCGGCCCGAGCGAACGACGGCCGCCAGCAGCCACACCGCCCGGTTGAAGGAGAGTCCGCCCGGCACGGGCGTACCCGTATGAGGGCAGTTCTCGAACGAGAGTCCGTCGATGTCGAAGCTCACGTAGACCTCCGCGGGCAGCGCCTCGACGATGCGGCGGCACTGCGCGTCCCACGGCTCGCCACGGAACTCCGCCTCGGAGAGCGAGAGGTCGTCGAAGGTGACGATACGCCCCGACGAGGCGGCCAGGTCGGCTTCGCGGCGGCTGAAGTCGCGCACGGCGACCTGCACGATGCGCGCGACCTGCGGCACATCACGCAGGACGTTGTACATGATCGAGGCGTGCGAGAAGCGGAACCCTTCGTAGGCGTCGCGCAGGTCGCAGTGGGCGTCTATGTGCAGGATGCCGAAGCCTTCGTGCCAGGCCCCGAGGGCGCGGATCAGCCCGTAGGGGGTCGAGTGGTCGCCGCCGACCAGCCCCACGATCTTCCCCGCATCGAGCCACCGGCCGGCCTGCGCCTCGATGTTGGCATTCAGCACGGTGCACCCTTCGTTCACGCGGCGGATCTTGCGCACGACGTAGTCGTCGTCGGGGCTGCCGCCCCCTTCGAGGTGCTCGATCACCTTCTCGGCGTCGGAGCGCAGCCGCTGCGAGAGCTCCTGCAGCGAATAGTCGATGTCGGCCGTGGCGATGCCGCAGCGCCAGGCGTCGGGCGCCAGCGGATCGTAGAAATCGAGCTGCGTGGAGGCCTCGATGATCGCGTCGGGCGCATAGACCGTGCCGGCACCGTAGGAGACCGTCACGTCCCACGGAGCCGAGACAAGCACCAGGGCCGCCGTCTCGGGATCGAACGGCATGCCGAAATAGGTGCCGTTGTCGACCCCCACGCCGTCCGGATCGAAGGTTTTCTGTTCCATAAAGCGATTGTTGATGGGCAAAGGTACGAAAATTTTATTTTTTCTCTATATTTGCCCACGTCAAAGAAAAAGGAGCGATGACAAAAAATTCCATCCCGAAAATCGTCGCCGACAGCGCCATACCCTTCCTGCGGGGGGTGCTGGAGCCGTGGGCCGAGGTCCGCTACCTGCCCGGAGCGGCCATCGGTGCGGAGGATGTCCGCACGGCCGACGCGCTGGTCATCCGCACGCGCACGCGCTGCAACGAGGCCCTGCTCGGGGCGTCGTCCGTGCGGCTGATCGCCACGGCGACGATCGGATTCGACCACATCGACACGGCCTGGTGCGCCGCCCGGGGCATCCGCGTCGCAACGGCCGCAGGCTGCAACGCCCGGGGCGTGTTGCAGTGGATCGGCGCCGTGCTGGCCCATCTCTCCCGCACGCAGGGCTGGACGCCCCGCGAACGGACGCTCGGCATCGTCGGCGTGGGACACGTCGGGTCGCTGGTCAAAAGCTATGCCGAGGCGTGGGGGTTCCGCACCGTATGCTGCGACCCGCCGCGCGAGGAGCGCGAACACGCCGGCTTCCGGCCGCTGGGCGAGGTGGTCCGCGAGGCCGACCTCATCACCTTCCACACGCCGCTCGACGCCACGACGCGCCACCTGGCCGATGCGGCGCTCCTTGCGCAGATGAAACCCGGCGCCGTGGTCATCAACTCCTCGCGCGGCGAGGTGGTCGACGGCGAGGCGCTGAAGGCAAGCGGCCACGACTGCGTGCTGGACGTCTGGGAACACGAGCCGCACCTCGACCACACACTGCTCGACCGCGCGCTGCTCGCAACGCCCCACATCGCCGGCTACTCCGAGCAGGGCAAGGCCAACGCCACGGCGCAGTCCGTCGCCACGCTTGCCCGCTTCTTCGGCTTCCCGCTCGAGGGGTGGTATCCGCCCGAAGTGCCCCCCTCGACGCCACGGCCGATCTCGTGGGAGGAGCTCTGCCGCACGATCGGCACCCGTTACGACATCGAGGCGGAGAGCCGGCACCTGAAGGCCTCACCCGAGGAGTTCGAGTCGCTGCGCGACCACTACCGCTACCGCCGCGAATACTTCTGATCGAGGGCGGGTGAGGGGCGGCCGGACACGCCCGCCGCGCACGGCCGACGCCGCGCAGCCCCGGCAACAGGCCCGGTCGAAAGCCCGGACGGAGACCCCGGCGAAGGCCCCGGTCGAAGGCCCCGGCGGAGGTCCCGGCGGAGGTCCCGGCACCGTCGCAGCGTCGCCATCTCGTCGTTCCGACGTTGCAAAAAGGGCGGAAAGTGCACACAATCATCTTTTTTTTGTACCTTTGCGCCAATTTACGGAGGTTCGCATGTACCAACGAGTCATAAAACCCATCCTCTTCTCGCTCTCGATCGAGCGGGCACACCGGGTTGTTATCCTGCTGCTGCGCATCATCGGCATGATCCCGGGAGGACGCTGGCTGCTCCACAAGTGCTACGGCGTGGAGCACCCCGCCCTCGAACGCGAGGTCTTCGGCATCCGGTTCCGCAACCCCGTCGGACTGGCCGCCGGCTTCGACCGCAACGGTGAGGCGTTCCGCGAGTTCGCGGCCCTCGGCTTCGGATTCATCGAGGTGGGCACGGTCACGCCGCGCCCGCAGCCGGGCAACCCGCGCCCGCGCATCTTCCGCCTGCCCAAAGACCGCGCCATCATCCAGCGCACGGGGCTGGCCAACCGCGGACTGGAGCGCATGATCCAACACCTGCGCCGCCCCCACGAAGGGGTCATCGTCGGCTGCAACATCGGCCGCAACACCTCAACGCCGCCCGAGAACGCCCCGGCGGACTACCTGAAGCTCTTCCGCAGCCTCTACCAGTATGCCGACTACTTCACCGTGAACATCTGCTGCGACAACGCCTGCCGCGACGGCGCCAGCCACTCGCGCGAAAGTATCCTGCGGATCCTCGATCCGCTCTTCGACTTCCGCCGCGGACAGAACCAGTACCGGCCCATCATGCTCAAGGTCTCGCCCGACATGTCGGACGAGGCGATCGACCGCATCAGCGACATCCTGCTGACAACGCCGCTCGACGGCATCGTCGCCACGAACGGATCGCTGCTCCGCGACGGGCTGCAGACCAGCCGCGAGTCGCTCGACAAGATCGGCAACGGCCGCATCGGCGGGGCTCCGCTCACGGCCCGCACCGTGGAGATCGTGCGCCGCATCCACACCCGCTCGGGGGGCAACTTCCCCATCATCGGCGTGGGAGGGCTCATGTCGGCCGACGACGTGCGGGCGATGCTCGACGCCGGAGCCGACCTCGTGCAGCTCTACACGGGCTATGTCTACGAAGGGCCCGCCCTGGTCGGAGAGATCTGCCGGGCACTGATTGCCGATGCGGAGAAGGCTGCCGCAGAGAAAGCCGCAGCGGAGAAGGCTGCCGCAGAGAAAGCCGCAGCGGAGAAGGCTGCCGCAGAGAAAGCCGCAGC
>ULRR01010111.1_pt1 | contig 19793 bp, 13 predicted proteins | sample 1955651 | NCBI WGS metagenome assembly ULRR01 (sample SAMEA4835688, study PRJEB28245) | human gut metagenome | biome: gut microbiome; material: fecal sample | place: Denmark | collected 2008
ATTCCCAATAAGTTGGACAGTGCACTGTATGCCATGTTCTATAAGGCACGGTTCCTGAACCTCATCCACAATTTCCTTATTTTCGATAAGGGGCAGAAAAAGGTCTGCCGATACAACCAGTATTATGGCATCATGAGAGCGCAAAAGCGGCTGGCAACCGGAAAAGGCGGAATTATCTGGCACACCCAAGGCAGCGGCAAGTCCCTGACGATGATTTGGCTCTCTAAGTGGCTGCTGGCAAACATCCCGACTGCCCGTGTTTTGGTTGTGACAGACCGGGATGAACTGGATGAGCAGATTGAGAAGAACTTCAAAGGTGTTAGCGAAACCATTATCCGCACCAAGAGCGGTGCAGACCTGCTGGCTCGGCTGAATTCTCATGAGGATAGGTTGCTTTGCTCTCTAATTCATAAATTCGGTAAACGTGGCGGCGAGGCCACTGAAAAGGATTACGACAAGTACATTGAGGAATTGAAGGCATCGCTCCCCGCCAATTTCAGTGCAAAAGATGACATCTATGTTTTCGTGGATGAGTGCCACCGTACCCAGTCCGGCAAACTGCATCTGGCTATGAAAACCATAATGCCCAACGCCATTTTTGTGGGTTTCACTGGTACTCCGCTGCTGAAATCGGATAAGGCCACCAGTATCGAGGTCTTTGGTCGGTATATCCACACCTACAAATTTGATGAAGGTGTGGCCGACGGAGTTGTCCTTGACCTTCGTTATGAGTACCGAGACATCCCTCAAGAAATTATGTCTCAAGCAAAGATCGATGCATGGTTTGATGCCAAGACCCGAGGTTTAATGCCGAGGGCAAAAGCCAGACTGAAGCAGGTTTGGGGCAATATGCAGACCGTATACAGTTCCCGTTCCCGGCTAGAGAAAATCGTTTGTGATATCATATTCGACTTTGAAACCAAGGCAAGACTGGCAGACGGCAGTGGCAATGCAATTCTGGTGGCAAACGATATTTTGACGGCTTGTAAGTATTACGAACTGTTCCAGCAGAAGAACTTTAAGAAATGCGCTGTTATTTCTTCCTATGAACCTAATGCAGGCGACATCCGCACGGAGACCGTCAGCGATGATGAGGAAACCGATGCCTTTGAAAAGTATCGCATTTATTTGCAGATGATCGGCATTAACCCGGATTCTGCTGATAAAAATGGCATTGCAAAAAAGGTGGAGGATTTTGAAGCGGCGGCAAAGAAAAAGTTCATCGATGAACCGTACAACATGAAGCTGCTGATCGTAGTAGACAAGCTGCTGACCGGTTTCGATGCACCACCGTGTACATATCTGTACATTGATAAGTCCATGCATGACCACGGTCTGTTCCAGGCAATTTGCCGTGTCAACCGTTTGGACGGTGAGGACAAAGATTTCGGCTATATCGTTGACTATAAGCAACTTTTCGGCGATCTGTCTTCTGCTATGGAAAAGTACACTTCTGGTGCCTTTGAGGGATATGCTGATGAGGATGTAGAAGGGCTTTTGAAGGACAGAAAAACCGAGGCACAGAAGCGGTTTGAAAAAATTCTGGACGAACTGGATGAGCTTTGCGAGGGAGTGGAGTATCCCAAGGAAGAAATCAACTACCTGCATTATTTCTGCGGTGAAAATGGCATTGATGTGGATAACGATGAAGCCTTCGCAAGAATCCGAGAACGACTGTATCGGCTGGTTAATTCCCTGATTCGTGCCTATGCCGAAGTGAAGCCCATGCTCGATGAACTGGGATATACCGACATACAGCAGGAGCTGTATGACAAAAAGGTCAATTTCTATGTTGCGCTGAAAGCCACAATTGGCCGCTCCAGTGGTGACTTTATTGACTTGAAAGCATATGAACCCGGAATGCGTTACCTGATTGACAACTATATTGTTGCGGAAGATGCCAAGGTTATTGGAGACTTTGATGACTTTACACTGCTGGATTTCATTCTGGCACAGCGTGAAAAAATTGAAGGCGATGGCTCTAAACCTGGCGAGCAGGAAAGTGCAGCCGAGGCAATTGAGAATAACATCCGTAAAAAGGTGGTTGAGAAAATCGTACTCAACCCCAAATACTACGAAAAAATGTCTGCTGTTTTGGAGCAACTTATTTTGGAACGTAAACAAGGTGTCCTTACCTACAAGCAGTTGCTGGAAAAGTATATAGAACTTGCCCGCAATGTTACAAAACCCGAGGAAAATGAGAGTTATCCAGAGAAAGTGCGTCACAGCGCGGCGATGCGAGCATTGTATGATAATACAGGCTGCGATGTAAATTTGGCAGAAGCCCTTCATGCAGCAGTGATGCGCTCCAAGATGGATAGATTCCGTAATGACCCAGTCAAAGAACGCCGCATTAAAAGGGAACTGCTCAAAATCCTGAAGAGCAAGGATGAAGTCGAGCGGGTGTTTAAAATTATTGTAGAACAAGAGGAATACTAATGCAGATAATGGTGAATGGCATAGAAGTGTCAGTAACAAAGAAAGCAATTAAAAATATGCACCTCTATGTCAAACCGCCAGACGGTCATGTAGAGGTTTCGGCTCCGGCCAATTTGAGCAACGAGAGCATTGAAATGTTTATCCGTACAAAAATTGGCTGGATCAAACGTCAGCAGGAAAAGTTTGAACAGCAGCCCAGACAGACAGCCCGTGAATATGTTTCCGGCGAAGCACTCTATGTATGGGGACGACAGTATTATCTGCTGGTAAACTACAGCAATAGAGGCAATTCTCTTGAGCTGGACGGAGATAAGGCAATCCTGACTGTACGAGAGGAAAGTACCGCCGAACAGAGGGGACGTTTTGTCAACGAATGGTATCGTGAAATCTTAAAGGCCGAAATCGAGCGGGTTCTCCCTAAGTGGGAGAAGATAACTGGCTTACATCCCGATGGGTGGCAAACAAAAAATATGACCACCCGTTGGGGTACCTGTAATGTGAAGACCCACAAAATATGGCTCAATCTTCAGCTGGCAAAGAAAACGCCAGAATGCTTAGATTATGTGATTTTGCATGAACTGACACATCTGATGGAAAAGAATCATAATAATAACTTTGTGGCGCATATGGATCGTTTTATGCCGAATTGGAGGGAAATCCGTAAAAAGCTAAATGGTCAAATTTTGGATTGCTTTGAAAAATAATTGTTCTAGGCGAAACCGGCATTATATACTTTCCTTTGTCCTTTCTGTCCCCTTTGTACCAAGGGTGAATGGGAGTCAACTTCTGAACAGTTTATTTAGACTGTGAACGGTTGACTCCCGTTTTTTCTTTGCTGCATCTGCATTTTTTAGATTCCGTCTATTAGACACCGGAGAAGCAAAAATGGTAGAATCGCAAATCAAACACGAAAATGTACATAACTTTTGAACCCTGCTGATTAGACAGCAGGGTTATTTTCTCTTTTGCGGTAATCTTCTTCAGTCATGTCAGGTGTGCGATAGTTGTTGGCACGGTGGGGGCGTCTTGCATTATAGAAGTTCATGTATTCTTGAATGTGCGCCTTACGGTCCGCAAGAGAACGGTACGATGTACGATAAATCTCTTCCTGCTTCAAGGAGGAGAAGAATGCTTCCATCACACTGTTGTCATAGGGATTTTTTGTACGGGAAAAGGACTGGGTAACCCCATGCTGCAGCAGCAATTGACGGAAGGCATAGGAAGTGTATTGACAGCCTCTGTCAGAATGGAAGATGAGATGATCGCTGGGTTGTCGAGTTTTCAGCGCTGCTTTGAACGTTGCGGTCACAAGCTGTGTGCTGGCCTTTGCCGATATTTTGTATGCGATCACTTTCCTGGAAAACAGGTCGAGAATGGCGCAGAGGTAATATGTTTTGTGTTGATATGTAAATTGCGTGCAGTCGCCTGCCCAAACAAGATTGGGTGCTTTTGCGGTAAAATTCTGTCTCAGTACATTGTTGAACTCATGCAGTTTGCGCCAGTCTTTCCAATCTTTCTTTGATCTTACACGTAAACTCTGCAACCCCATTTCTTTCATAAGCTCACGTACCATCTTCTTGCTGGTTTGATAGCCTTGCGTGTTTAGGGCTGATAAAATTTTATCCGAGCCCCACAGCCCGCGGCTTTCCTCATATATGCTTTTTATCGCTTCCGAAAGTTCCGCTCTCCTCTGGACATAGGAAGTGTTTTGCTTTTTATTCCGCAAAACATGATTGTAAAATGTCCCCCGACTTACATCAAGAGCCTCACAAAGCACATGCACACTGTATTGCCCATACAGTTTTTCCAGCTCATACAGCTTTGTTTGCAAAGGAGAATTGCACGTACAGTCAACCGTCCGCAGTACCTCACAGATTTGTTGGGACTTTTCATATCTTCGCCGTAAATTGTCCAACCTCTTTTTCAGCGGTATTTCACGGAGATCGTCCAGGTCTTTGTACTGCCGGACCCAGTGATAGATAGTACTCCTTGGCACTCCAGTTTCTCTGACAATCTCACAGACAGCCTGGCCATTGCGGAATTTGGAACAGCATGTCTGAATCGTCTCAGTTGGATATGTATTCCTTGGCATTTCACTCACTCCTATTAGATTTTATACGCCTATTATAAATGACAAGGAGAACCGGAGTCTCACTGAAGTTAACGATGACTTAATCAGAAGGATTATCGAACACATGACTGTACTCTTTGCCTACCGAATAAGAATCTGGTTGAGGGTATGAACTGGATGCCACCATGCCGTTGCAAAAATAGATTGCCTGCAAGAAGTGCCGCTTTTAGTACATATAGAGAATGATCATCTTCCATAATTGCAGGATTTCTGCTATAATGAGAATGGATGAGTGTACATATGCCTGTGTCAAGATAGCCGTGTGAGTGTATCCTCATGCAATATTATTTGGTTTTTCTTCCCGGGAGGATTTTTATATGATAAAAAATCTTTGTATTTCAGGCTTTCGTGGCTTCGGTCAAACTCAGACGATTGAATTTTCTATTCCTGATAAGGACCAAATTGGCAGTGGGCTAACAATCATTACCGGAGCTAATAATGCTGGAAAAACCACTATTATCGAGTCAATTAGAGCATTTATCGGAAGCGAATCCCCTTCCTTTTCAGAAGGGAAACGTAATCAAATGACTAATGGAAAAGTTACCTTAGCATTGACTGATGAGAATGACAAAACATATACTATAACCTCTGTTCCTGGCGGTGGTAGCTCAACTCAAAAAAGTGAGCCGTTTTCTCTCAATTACTATGTCTTACCCTCCAGACGTGCAATTTCTTTTGATTTTACCAAAGGTCAATGGGACCGAAATACATATATTTCCGCTGCTCAAAAATTAGAGAGTCAACGTAGTTCATCTTTAAATAATTTTCAACATCGGATATTTCAGATAGAACGTCAAAAGGAAACCTTTGATGTACTTATTACCAGAGTGCTCGGAAGTGATTTTCAGTGGACTGTTGAGCAGCGAGATACTGGTAGTTATTATATCAAGTATACAAAGAATGGAGTTTCACACAGTAGCGAAGGTATTGGAGACGGGATTTGGAGCATTTTCACTATTTGTGCCGCACTATTTGATGCGCCTGAGGAAAGTGTCATCGTTATTGATGAACCAGAATTGTCTGTACACCCTGCACTACAGAAGCGCCTGATGACACTTTTTCTTGAATACAGTATGACACGCCAAATTATTGTATGTACTCATTCACCGTATTTTGTAAATTGGGAAGCTATTGTGAACGGTGCCAATTTAATTCGTGTTGTAAAAGAAGGCGCTGTTTCAAAATGTTATATGATTTCTAACGAGTGCAGAAGTTTCTTTGATGGCATACTTCGTGATTTAAATAATCCACACACGCTTGGCATAGAAGCTAATGAAGCTTTTTTCCTTGAGGACAGTATTATTTTAGTCGAGGGCCAAGAAGATGTTGTCATCTTTAATAGAATAGCACAAAAACTCGGTTTGACCCTGAAAGGGAACTTTTTTGGCTGGGGTGTCGGTGGTGCTCCAAAGATGAAAGCTTTCTTAATGCTGTTTAAAGACTTAGGATACAAAAAAATTGTTGCAGTCCTTGACAGTGATAAAGCTGATGATGCTGAGAAACTACAAGTAGACTTTCCAAAATATAAAATTATTGTTCTAAAAGAAGATGACATTAGAGACAAAAAAGCGCGAGAGATACAAGCAAAATCCGGTATTGCCGACGAAAAAGGCAACTACAAAGAAGAACACAAGGAATATATTATCAGTTTGATAAATGAAATCAATTCCGCATTGCAACAACAAGGGCGGCGCATTTTTTAGTGTGGGTGTCCCGTACTGACAGCGCCAGTAAATACGGTCACCAAAGACGGACTGAGTCTGGATTTCGTATTCGGATTTTTTGTCTGGGCAGGGCGCTCGAGTCAAAAGTGGCATCTAAAGTGTCCACCCCTTCCAATGGATAAGACCGATTTTATAATCGGTCTTATTTTTTATGTTTACAAAGCGATTGCGGCTTTCGGGGAGAGAAGCGCTTTAGGTTATCGTAAATAATGCAGCAAAGCTTTCTGTGTTAAATTTGAGCTTATAAGGCTTTTTGGCTCTTTTCCTGCAAATGCTTTTCAGTTTACCCCTAATATAGCGCGGTTAGCAGCTATATGTATTTAGATGACAGTCCTTATTATATATTGACTCATATAAAAAATTGAATTTTTGCCGGGAACACTTGACAGATAGATATATTATTCTTATGATAATATCAAGTTAATAGAATTTATTCCAAATGCATAATTCATTTTAAATTCTTTTAGTGTTCCTGATAAATTTTTTTCTTCAAGTTTCCTGAATAATAAAGCAGAAGGGAATTGTTTGCTCGGGCAGAATTGCAGAGGCTGTTCCAATAAAAATATTTACTGTATGCCTGAGCAAATTTATGGGGAAATAAATTAATAAGAAATAATGAATAATAAATTGAGGCGAAAAATTTGAAAAACTTTAAAAATGTATTTCGTGCCGCAAAATTAACTTTTAAATGTGATAAAAAATATATTTTTATTAAAGTTGCCGCTGTGCTTTTAAATTCGTTTTTAACATTTGCTTCGCTTTACATAAGCAAACTTTTAATTGACGTTTTAATCAGCCAAGAGCCTTCTTTTAAACTGGCGATTTTTTATTTGATATTGGGCATTGCGGTTAATTTGGCACTCGTTCTTAAAAATTTTTTACAGGCGCGGTATTATCCCAAAATTGATTTAAAATTAACTTATCAGGTGCAGGAGACCCTTATTAAAACGGTATCAGAAGTTGAGTATTATAAATTTGATGTTCCGGAATTTTATGATTCTATGGAATATGCCTTAAGAGAGACAAACGGATTGACCAAAACGATTGATTTGTTTTTAAATACCTTGGCGGCCGTTATTGACTTGGGAACAGCGGTTATTTTATGTTTGCGCTATGATTTTATTATCCCGCTTATATTACTTCCGGGAATTGTTCCTTATTATCATTACCCTCAGTTTACAAGGAACTACACGCCTCAAAACGGGATAATTTCTCCATTTTCCGCGTTATCCTCAATCAGCGTACTCCCCGGTACGCTTCTTTCGTCTGCCTTGAAAATGAAGAAATTCTCTCCGTTTTAGGTCGTAGAGTCAGAAGGCATAAAATTTGTGCGAAGTAAAGCGCGCAGAAACGACATGTACCGGGCGTACATGGAGCGGAAGCAACGCAGCAGGACGCATATTTTATTTATGCCTTCTGACCGTATAGTTCCTTGTAAACTGAGGGTAATGCCAAGCTAAATCAGTATTCGTATGATGTTTAAAAAGAATTAAATGCAATCGGAAGGACAACAAGTGCAATTCGCCATTTGCTGACCAGCAAATATTATGCGCACGAAGTGCGTTCCTTTAAATTGTTTGATTTTTTAATGGGAAAATATAAAGGATTTGTTCATGACCGAATTGATTTAACCATCACATCCACCAAAAAGCAAACGCAATACACGGCGCTGTCCTCGATACTAAATTATTTGATGGGATTTATTGCTTCTCTGCGTTTGGTATTCCTTTTGATCCGGAAAGGCATAACGCTGGCTGATTTTACTCTGCTTCAGTCATATGTAATCAAGATGCAGGGGGCGCTGAATACACTGATAGAATCCTATATGTCTATTGAAGAACGCAATCTTTATTTGGACAATCTTTTTTCGTTCCTTGACTGCGCACAACGAAAGACGTCAACTTTGGCAGCGGTAAAATTGCGCAAGGCAACATCGCACAAAATCGAATTTCGACATGTTACGTTTAAATATCCAAATAGCGAACAAATAATTCTTGACGATATCAGTTTTGTGATTGAGCCAGGCGAAACGGTTATGCTGGTAGGGGAAAACGGCGCCGGAAAAACTACTATGCTAATGCTTTTAAATTTGTTTTATGAGGATTATACCGGAGAAATTTTTATCGATGATATTGATATTAAAACTTTAGAAATCCAGTCCCTAAGAGAAGGGATTAGCATGATGTTTCAATCGGGTTCTTTGCTGCCGTTGACGTTGTATGAAAATATTGCTCTGGGAAGAGCCGTACCGGAGGACGAGTATCAAAATTATCCATGGTTTCAATCTCTGGTATCAAAGTATCCGGACGGGATCAATACAATTTTATTGACATATATGTATCCAAACGGTATCCAGCCCTCAGGCGGAGAAGTGCAGCGGATCAAGTTGATGAGAGCCATTTTGAAAAAAGGGGCCGGTGTGCTGGTTTTGGATGAACCGACCAGCTCCATTGATCCTGAAACCGAGTATCAGATTTTAACGTCAATAAAGGAGATTGCCAAAAACAAAACAACTATTCTTGTCTCGCATAAATTATCTTGCGCCATATATGCAGATAAAATTATTCATTTGGAGCATGGAAGGATTATAGAGAATGGCAGCCATCAGCAGCTTATGAAAGCCGGAGGGAAGTATTCAAAACTTTTTAAAATGCAAGCTGAAAACTACATAGAGAAGCTTCCTTCATCAGAGCTGTAATTGTTTAAATAACCCAAAGGTGTTTGTATAAAATGCAAATATTTAGTATGCCATTGCCCTCGGCTTACAAGGAACTGCGCGCCTCATAACGGGATAATTTCTTCATTTTCGGCGCTACCCTCAAGCGGCGTATATCCAGTACGTCTCCATCGTCCGCCTTGAAAATGAAGGAATGCGCTTTGTCTTAGGCTGTAGAGCCAGGCTGGGATAATTGGTTATATAACCTGATCCTCCTTCTTACTATAAAGCAATGACTTTTTCAAGGCATTTTCTGCTGCAATAGGCCGCTGAAAGACTTAGTGCCTTATATAAAGTTCCTCCTGATATATGCTGAAAGACAACTGGACAATTATACCAAAAGCCATGTGTCATAAAAGTTTACGCCTGTTCTTATACCAGCAATATGCGGTCATATCTTGGCGTTCTGAAAAATTCAGCACAATCTGTGCATATCATATTTGTCATAATTAATTATGGATAAAATGCGGCATATAAATTGACAGCCTATAAAAAAGCAAATATAATAAATCGCGCCTTTAGCTGCGGGCTCAGGAAGGCTGGGCAAACCATTGATTTCAGTGGATTTATCAAAAAACCAGGCGGCATCTAAATGGGCGGCACAGGCTATATTTGAAGGCAGTTTCTGTAAGAACTGCTTTTTTAACGTATTTGAATAAGGATAATACTTTTAAGGCCTGTTATTGCGCCTGTTTTCTGTGTTATCCTCAGGCAGCGTGAAGTTAAGCGCTTAAGTGCGTTGGGTGCTGCTGCGTTCTGAACGGGAGCTTATATTATGAGTAGGATTTTTAAAATTTGCTTAGGATTTCTGCGCAGAGAAGCTGTATTATGTATAGCCGTTATGCTGGCTGTCCTTTCATGCTTTTTTGTTCCGCCCAGTCTTGCGTATTTTTCATATATCGACTGGGATACGCTGGCGCTGCTGTTTAGCTTAATGGCGGTTATGAAGGGGTTCCAGAAGGCGGGGCTGTTTGAATATTTGGGAAGCGGTTTGCTTAATAAAACCGCTACTTCCAGAGGCGTAATGCTTGTGCTTGTGTTTTTGCCGTTTGTTTTCAGCATGATAATTACAAATGATATTTCATTGATAACCTTTGTGCCCTTTGGGCTTACAGTGCTGCGTATGGCACATATGCAAAAATGGACGGTGCGGCTGGTGGTGCTTCAGACTGTCGCGGCCAATCTGGGCAGTATGCTTACGCCTATGGGCAATCCGCAGAATTTATATTTATATGCCCGGTCGGGAATGGGGATGGGGGAGTTCTGCCTGTTAATGCTGCCCTATGTACTGCTTTCAGGCGGATGCCTGGCTGTAGCTGCGGCGGCTGGCAAGAATGCTTCAATCCCTGAAATATCAGCTGCTGCGACTTTGGGAAGCCCCCGATATTTGCTTTTTTGCGTGCTGGGCTTTATTATTTGCCTTTTAGGGATATTTAATATAATTCCTCCCGTTGCTATTGCGGCAGTGACGGCGGTTTTTCTCATATTCACTGACAGGCGCTTGCTTGCGGCAGTGGATTACTCACTTTTAGGAACATTTATAGCGTTTTTTATTTTCATAGGCAATCTGGAGCACATAGAGGCCTTTAGGAATATCATAGCTTCATTGTTGGAAGGCCATGTCCGGCTGATGGCCGTGCTGACCAGCCAGATTATAAGCAATGTGCCTGCGGCCCTGCTGTTATCCGGCTTTACAAATCAATGGGAAGAATTAATAGTCGGGTGCAATATCGGCGGCCTGGGCACTATGATTGCTTCTATGGCCAGTTTGATTTCTTATAAGCTGCTGATAAAGGAATATCCGGAAAAGCGCAGAAAATATTTTCTTTGGTTCACGGTATTTAATGCAGGTATGCTGGCTTTGCTGCTGCTGTTTGGCTGGCTGTTGGGATTATAGTATAACTTTTAATTTTTTTGCGGCGGGGATTAGTATTTAAGCGGCGGCTTTTGTTTTAGCAGCTTAGACCGTGCCGTTTAAAATTGCTTGCTTTATTTTCAATGGGTATTTATAATTAATATACCTTCAGTTTGCAAGGGAGACGGTCAGAAGGCATAAAATATGCGTTCTGATGCGTTGCTTTCGTTCCATGTACGCCAGGTACATGTCGTTTAAAAGCGTGCTTTACATGACACAAATTTTATGCCTTCTGATTCTGAGAGCTCAAACGCAGAGAATTTCTTCATTTTCAAAGCAGACGAAGGAAGCGTACCATGGAGTACGCCCATTTAGGATAACGCGGAAAATAAAGAAATTATCCCGTTTTGAGGCGTGTAGTTCCTTGCAAACTGAGGGTAAATAGGAATTATAAATTTGGAGGTGCTGATATGAAAAAATCTCTCGGAGTTAAACCTTATCTGTTTCCCATGCCTGTTTTATTGATTGCTACATATGGGGAAGAAGGAAATATAGACGTTATGAATATGGCGTGGGGCGGTATATGCGCTGATAACATGGTTGCGCTCAATATAACCGAAAGCCATAAAACGGCTAAAAATATAAAGGCCAGAGGTGCTTTTACCATCAGTGTCGCAGACAGGGAGCATTTAGCTGAAGCAGATTACTTTGGAATGGTTTCGGGCAATAAAGTCATGGATAAATTTGAGAAAAGCGGACTGCACGCCGTGCGCAGCGAAATAGTGGACGCTCCGGTTGTAGAGGAATTTCCTCTGACGCTGGAATGCAGAGTGGCTGAAATCCAGCATGATAAAGGGGGCTTTAGAGTGCTGGGTGAAATTGTAAATGTTTTGGCGGAGGAAAGCGTGCTGGATGAAAAGGGAAATGTTGACGCGGTTAAATTGAATGCGTTTATATTTGACCAGTTTAACAGCGGTTATTATGCAATAGGGGAAAAATTGGCCAGGCATGGGAAAGCGGCAAAAAATATATCAAATAAGCTTATTGCCGCCCGGATTATTTTACCCTGAATTGACAAGGGCATATATGGCCAGGACAGGGCTGTTTGAGTGTCCTGCTGTGTTGCTTTTCGCTCCGTGTACTGGAACGTACACCCATTGATGACGACGCAGAAAATGCCGAAATCAGACCGCTGGAGGCGTGTATCCCCTTGTCAATTTAGGGTAAATATAGTTATAATAAACGGTAGCCGCAACCGGAGAGGTTTCGTAAAGAAGCCGTCTCCGTTTTTTTATAAACAGAAATTGACTCTTTCAGGAGTCTAAGTTCCATAATAAAATTAGTCCGAACGCCTGATAAAGAACAGCTTTTGACGGCAAGTAAATTATAATATATCTCTGGTGAGATATGATATGCAGCCTCGGCCGTATTATATATTTCCACTCTGTGAAAATATGATGTAATATCCCTTCCTGAATAAGCCATAGGCATGTATCATTGCTCACAGAGGGATGGCATACCGCAGGCACACCCGTTCGGACAAGGAACGGATATCGCTGTGGCGCCTTCCGTCAGGAAGGGCGCCCTAAGGGCGCCGTAAATTTTTACTGCGCAAAAATATGGCGTTTTAATGTGCCGGTTTCTTTTCCTCTTTAAGGGGAGGCTTTTAAGAAATTCAGACAAAAAATCTATTTTGCTTGTGTTTTTATTTGTTATGTGATATTATTTTTGTTAAAGGTTTTTTAACAAATATTTAATATGGAAGAGAGGAATAACACATGAGAACAGGCAAACAGACGGTTATAGGCTATTTGCCAGACGAACGGCCGCCTTTTGGGAAACTTCTGCTCTATGCTATACAGCAGGTCATAGTTATGTTTCCCGCGACGGTTACGGTTGCGCTTGTTACCGGCTTTCAGGTATCCACCACCATCTTTGCAAGCGGGCTGGCCACCATCTGCTTTATCCTTATTACCGGGAGAAAAATTCCCCTTTATTACGGTTCCAGCTTTTCATATCTGACTGCGGTTTCCAGCCTCTTATCGACTCAGAGCATAATTGATAAGCTTAGCCCTGAAGCGCAGGAGCAGCTATTACAATTTTTTGCGAATAAGGATCTGCAGCCTGTTATACCGGGAGAGGCCATATCCTATGCGCAGTTCGGCATAATAATGTCTGGTCTGGTTTCTATAGCCGCCGGTTTGTTGGTGCGCTTGGCGGGAAGGAATGCCGTGGAAAAAATACTGCCCCCTACTATTACCGGGCCTGTGGCCATGATAATAGGTCTTACTCTGGCCGGCAATGCGCTTGTTGACGCAGCGCCTCAGACCGCAGCAACAGGAGCGGCCGGCAGCGACTGGGTCTGGGTGGTTTCGCTGGCTACGCTGCTTTCTACCGTGCTGTTTGCGCGTTACCTCAAGGGATTTTTGGGACAGCTTCCTTTATTGCTGGGAGCGGCCGTGGGCTGTGCCGTGGCTGGCCTGCTCTATGCTTTCGGCGGCGATTCGCTGAATTTGTTCCGTACTATCAATCCAGAGGCCATGGGTTCTTTGTGGTCGGCCGGGCCTGTGGCCGTTCCTGCCTTTACACTGCCCAAGATTTCCTGGGAAGCGGTTCTGGCTATTATGCCGATAGCTATTGCTACCATTCCGGAGTCTACAGCGCATATATATCAGCTGGATATATATGTCAATGATTTGGCCAAGAAGAAAAAGTCTGATAAAAAATATAATATTGCCGATAAGCTGCATTTAAACCTGATAGGAGACGGTATCTGCGATATGATTTCGGGCTTTGTGGGCGGCCCGGCAGGTACAAACTACGGTGAAAATATCAGCACTATGGCTATTACTAAGGTCTTTTCGGTACCCGTATTGTTTGTAGCGGCCATTCTGGCTATGATTATGTCCTTCTTTACTCCTTTGATTCAGGGTATATATGGGATTCCGCTTGCAGTAATAGGCGGTTTGGAGATATACCTTTTCGGAGCAATAGCCGCGCAGGGCATGGCCATAATGATACAGAAGAATGTGGATATGTTCAGCTCTAAAAATATAGCGGTAATTGCCAGCATAGTTATTATAGGGTTGGGCGGTCAGTATGCTTTTGATGGCAATATTCCTTTCTTTGGGATAAATGTTCCCTGTATAGCGGGCGCAGCTATATTCGGCATACTGCTTAATCTGCTGCTCAGCATAGGTGAAAAATCGCGCATGAAGAATAAAACTGCTCCTGAGAGCAGTGCGGCTTCTGCCGAGGGACAAGCCATTTCCGAGGAGCAGGCCGTAGAGGAAGAACAATAATTATTAATAAATAAAATTGCGTTAAAGTCCCAAAACAAATTTGTTTTGGGACTTTTCTTGTCATTAGATCCTGTGTCCGGGAGTCAAAAAACTTTAGCGATGCTTAAGAAATAAAAGCTCCTTTTGGCAAAATAAAAGTGCGGCCTGACAACAGCATAAAGAACTAAAAGGATGACATTCAAAATGAATGACAAAAGAGCAGGACATAAAAAGCGCCTGCGGGCGCTGCTGGCAACAAAGGCTTACAGGCGATCTGTAACTCCGTTATGCCGGAAGATATTTATTTTAAAGGGAGCTGCCGGGAGATATTTATTTAAATGGAGCTTTAGTGCAAAAATCCACCAGCTATGCCGGTAAAAATAAAAATCTTAAGATAATAATATGTATCGGAGGGAAAGAAGAAAATAGGCATTTACTGATGTGCAATAAAGAAAGTTAAAATAAAACAAGCGCGGCAGATAAAAACAGCCGCGCTTATTAGTCATTAAATCCGGCACCTTATGCTCTGGCCCAGCTGGTCGGACTGGAAAATAGCATCCATAACCTTGAGCACGCGCAGAGTCTGCTCCGGCTTAACTACCAGCTCTTCCTGGCCGTTTGAGGCCTTGAGCACGTTGCGGTAGAAGTCGGCGCTGTCCACTTGGACCTGGGGCAGCGGTTTTTCAATCGTGGTCTCCGGGGGCCGCGGCGCCATAGAACGGGTAGGACCGGCTGAGGTGTATACGATTTTTTCGTCCCATACCAGCTCTTTATCATCCGAAAGGGCTACCATTTTGCCGTTTAAATCCCAGTCGTTGATAATGGCCGTGCCGTTTTCGGCAGAGACGTGCCAGCGGGGATGGAGGATAAAGCAGTTCATGGAAACTTCAATAAGGGCGGAAACCTTATTTTCAAATCTCAGGATTGCCTTGAAGTTGTCGTCCACCTCTTCAGTATATAAGGAGAAGAGATTTGCATATACTTCAGTGACGGGCGAATCAATCATATCCAGATACTGGTCAATCAAATGCACGCCCCAGTCATATACCATGCCTCCGCCGTTTTCCTTAACGCCTCTCCAGCCGTTGAGCACCTGCCTGGAGCCCTGCACGCGGTTTTCAAGCATATATACGTCTCCGAGCAGCCTTTCTCTATATATCTTTTTAACGATGTTATAATCGGCATCCCAGCGCCTGTTCTGGTGAGAGGTCAGCAGGCGGCCGGTTACTTTAGAAAGCTCCATGAGTTGGGCAAAATCCTCCGCGTTCATGGTTGCGGGCTTTTCCAGGATAACATCCTTGCCGCTGAGCATAGCCTGCTCGGCCAGGGGCTTGTGGAAATTATTGGGGGTAGCGATTATTACAATGCTTACCTCAGGGTCTGACAGCACCTCTTCATAGGAGGAATAAGTATGAATCCCGTTTTTGCGGGCGACTTCCATTCTCTCCTCGCGTATATCATACGCACCTTTGAGGTTTACTTCGGGCACTTTGGTCATTAAGTGATAGCCGTGCCATTCTCCCATGCCGCCGTAGCCTACTATTACAAGTCCGTTTCTCATTATTTATCACCTCATTAATTTAAGCCCACCACATTTCGCCCATAGGCTCGCGGATAATGACTTCCTGCAGGAAGCGGCAGGCTTTTTCAAGACCTTCGCTGTTCTTCATAAGGCTGTCCTCATGCTCTATGCTGATGGCATAATCATAGCCTACCATTCTCAGGTTGCTCATGATATCCTTCCAGAATTGATAATCAGAGCCGTAGCCAACCGAGCGGAATATCCAGGAGCGGTTGATTTCGTCGCTGTAGGGCTTTGTATCCAGCACGCCGTTTACAGCAGTATTGATGCTGTCTATGCGGGTGTCCTTAGCATGGAAATGATAGATGGCCTTGCCTAATTTGCGTATAACGGCGGGAATATCTACTCCCTGCCATACCAGATGGCTGGGGTCAAGGTTGGCGCCCAGATTTTCGCCTACGGCTTCCCTTATCTTGAGCATGGATTCCACATTATATACGCAGAAGCCCGGATGCAGCTCAAAAGCAATTTTGTTCACGTTATGAGAGGAAGCGAATTTGACAAAATCTCTCCAGAAGGGGATTAATACTTCGTCCCACTGATATTTTAATACTTCGGAATAGTCATCCGGCCAGGGGCATGTAACCCAGTTCGGATGCTGGGATTCGGGGCAGTCGCCAGGGCAGCCCGAAAAAGTGTTTACAATGCCTATTCCCAGCTTTTCTGCCAGCAAAATGGCGTTTTTAAGGTCGGAAAGGTATTTTTCTGCGATGGCCTTATTGGGATGCACGGGGTTGCCGTGGCAGCTCAGGGCGGAGATTTCCATGCCGTATTTGTCAACGGTTTTCTTGAACTGCGCTAGAGCCATATCGTCCTTTAAAAGCACTTCGGGGTCGCAGTGAGCTTTTCCGGGGAAACCGCCGCAGCCAATCTCCACCATCTCTACGCCTAAATCCTTTAAATAGGCCAGCGCGTCGTCCAGCGGCCTGTCCTGAAGCAAAACGGTAAATACTCCAAGCTTCATAATGATTACCTGTATCCGTCTGAAAATCAGCGGATTCCTTTCTTATAAATTTATTTGCTGCCGCCGATATTCGGACGGCAGCTTATTTAAATTTTGAGTCCCGCATAAATGCGGCTGTTAGACCGCGCAGGAGATAATCAATCGGCCTTTTTTTCCAGCAGAGGCGCATTGGGGCAGATAAAGCCGTCAATCCGCTTGGTAGGAGCGGCCCAGCGCACGGCGTTCTGAAGAATTTTTACCACATATTCGTTATAATATATGGGGAATTCTTCATGTCCGGGCTGGAAATAGAATATCTTGCCCAGGCCGCGGTGCCAGGTGCAGCCGCTGCGGAATAGTTCTCCGCCTGCGAACCAGCCCATAAATACCACTTCGTCAGGGGTGGGAATATCAAAGTATTCCCCGTACATTTCTTCCTGAGGCAGTTCAAAATATTCGGGCAGTCCGGCAGCAATGGGATGAGCGGGGGAGGTTACCCAAACGCGCTCACGGTCGTTATCCCTCCATTTAAGCGTGCAGCTTGTACCCATAAGGCGGGTAAAGGGCTTGCTGACGTGGGCCGAGTGCAGCGCTATAAAGCCCATGCCGTTTAAGACGGCCCGCTGTATGCAGTCTACAACATGGTCGGGCACGAGGTGGTGCAGAACGTGGCCCCACCATATAAGCACGTCTGTTTCCTTAAGCACTTCGTCGTTAATTCCGCAGTCCGGGTCCTCAAGAGTAACGCATTTAACCTTGACATCCTCGCATTCCACCGCAGCCTTAAGCGCGCCGTGAAGATATTGGGGATAGGGTTTGCGCAGGGCTTCCCACTGTTTTTCATGAGAAAATTCGTTGAATATAAGTACGTTTATCATTTTTATTGCTCCTTTAATTTTTAGTTATCAAAGGTAACAGCCTTTCCGCTCTTGGCAGATTCATAAATAGCTTCAAGAATCTGGGTTACTACCATAGCCTGTTCGGGCTTAACGATTAATTCGGCGCCTTCGGTTACTGCACGCAGGAAGGTGGCGCATTCAACAACAGATTCGTTGGTGCTGCTGGTGCCGAAGAAGGCTACGCCGGCGCCGGTAAGGTCGGGACGCTCGATATACTGCTTGTTGTGATGTACGCCGTTTATGCGGACTCCGTCCAACATATCAGCTCCCGCCTTAGTACCGCAGAGCAGAGTCTGAGCTTCACGCACTTCAAGAGTATTCAAGGCCCAGCTGCTTTCCAGGGAGATAGCGGCGCCGTTTTCCATTACTATAAAGCCAAAGGCTGAATCTTCAACAGTGAATACAGTGGGATCCCAGTCCGCCCAGGGGTTGCCGGTTTCCTTATTATTGGCCAGCTTGCGGAAGGTGGTGCCCAAAACCATCTTGGGCTTATAGTTGTCCATCATCCAGAGAGTGAGGTCGAGCGCATGGGTTCCGATATCAATGAGGGGACCGCCGCCCTGCTCGTATTCGTTGGTGAATACGCCCCAGGTGGGTACGCCTCTGCGGCGAACAGCCATTGCCTTGGCGTAGTAAATTTCACCCAGTTCGTCCTCTACACACATCTTTTTAATGAACTGGCTGTCTGAACGGTAACGGTTCTGATAGCCTATGGTGAGGATTTTACCGGTGCGCTTTGCACAGGCGACCATATCCTTGGCTTCAGCGTAAGTCTTGGCCATGGGCTTTTCGCAGATTACATGCTTGCCGGCCTCCATTGCGTCTATGCTTATAAAGCTGTGGGAGCGGTTGGGGGTGCAGACATGCACGGTATCAATGCTTTTATCCTCTAAAAGCTTCCTGTAATCCTCGTAAACTTTGGCGTCGGGAGTTCCGAAATCCTTCTTGGCCTTTTCGGCGCGTTCAGGGATAATGTCGCAGAAAGCGACCATTTCCGCCTGTTCATGAAGCTCCTTTAGGGCAGGCATGTGCTTGCCGTTGGCGATGCCTCCGCATCCTATGATAGCAGCTCTTACTTTTTGCATAAAATCACCTCATAAAATATTTATTGTGGATTCTCTTATTATCAGCTTGTGTTCAAGCGTAATAAGCTTTGGTGCGGCCTTGGAATTCTCCAGGCGCTCGAAGAACAGCCTGGCGGCTGTTCGCCCCAGTTCTTCGCGCGGTTGGGAAACCGTTGAAAGAGAGGGAATATAGCAGGCGGAAAGGGAAGTGTTGTCAAAGCCTATGACGGAAAAATCCTTGCCTGCCTCTATACCCATATCATGCAGCTCTTTTATAGCGCCTATGGCTACGGCGTCCGAAATTGCAAAGAGCGCATCGGGCTTTGGACCCGGCCGGGAGAACAGGGTCTTTATTATGGACTGACCGCCTTTATAGCCGTAGTCCCCTCGGATTATAAATTCAGGATAAAATTCCAGGCCTGCGCTGTTCAGCGCGCGTTTATAGCCTGTTTCCCTTTTCAGGGTAGAACTGAACCGGGGGTTCCCAGAGGCCATCGCTATTGAGCGGCAGCCGCTGGCTATGAGATATTTAACTGCCTCAAAGGAGGCAGATTCGTCGTCTATGGAAACGCCGGGCAGATTTGCGTCTATATATTCGCAGCACTGCACCATCGGGTATTTTCTAAAAAGCCCCTCCAGTTCGCTTTTGGTCAGTGCGCTGCCGAAGATTATTGCGCCGTCGGCGTAATGGCTGTGCAGCATATTGTACAGATTCTGCTCAGTGTATTTGTCCATGCCCGTGGTGCAGGTTATCATTGTGTAGCCGTACTGCTCGCATTCCTTGCTTATAGTGCTCAGGATACGGTGATAGAACGGATTGGAGATAGTGGGCAGCAGGGCAAGCAGCTTGCCTGAACGGGAAAAACGCAGATTTCGTCCCAGAGAGCTGGGGTAATAGTTTAATTCCCGGACTGCTTTTTCAATACGCTCCATGCTTTGCGGGCTTAACAGCTCTTTGTTATTAAAATATCTGGAAACGGAGGAAGGGGAAACGCCGGCAAGCTGAGCTACGTCTCTTATTGTGGCCATACCTTTTCCTCCTTTGTTTGAAATCGTTTTCATACTGCTTACTGGTATTATATAAAAGGCTGGATTTAAGTCAAGGGTTATATTATATTTTCATAAATTTTCATAAGCGCTGCGGGGGAACCCGCGGGTT
>ULRR01046203.1_pt1 | contig 19748 bp, 20 predicted proteins | sample 1955651 | NCBI WGS metagenome assembly ULRR01 (sample SAMEA4835688, study PRJEB28245) | human gut metagenome | biome: gut microbiome; material: fecal sample | place: Denmark | collected 2008
ACTAGATTCTCTCTGAATCTTTTCCCGTCGTTCCTTTGCCTCCGCATCGGTGATCGCACCGGTATTTAAGTCCGCATCAATCGCCATCTGTTTACCAGGCATGGCATCGAGTGTAAATCTGGCGGTTACTTCGGATACACGTTCCGAACCTTTATTGATAACAATAAACTGAATCAATACGAGGACAATAAATACAATGGAACCGACCACCATATTTCCTCCACCGACGAACGAACCGAATGTCTTAACAACGTTACCAGGATCTCCCGTCAGAAGAATCAGACGGGTGGAAGATACGTTCAGAGAAATTCGAAAAATAGTCGTAAACAAAAGTAATGTCGGGAAGAAAGACATATCCAGTACTTCCCGAACAAACAATACATTAAATACAATAATTAAGGCGATGGAAATGTTAAATGCAAGCATCACATCCAGCAATACGGATGGAATTGGAACAATGAAGAAAACTACTGCCGCCAAAAGATATAAACCTACACCAATATCCGCTTTCTTCAGCATCCTGCACAACCTCCTTTCGCACCTGTTTGTTGTATAACTGCACTACTGTATATTTTTGGCCTTGTATACGGCAGCAAGAACTTCTGCCACAGCCTGGTAAAGCTCCGGCGGAATTTCTGCTCCCACATCAACATTGTGATAGAGCATACGTGCCAGAGGCTTATTTTCAACAATTTCAATTTTATTCTCCCTCGCCACTTCCTTAATCTTTTGCGCAAGGTAATCTTCTCCTTTTGCAAGGACAACCGGGGCAGAACTGACTTCCGCCTCATATTTCAATGCTACGGCAAAATGCGTCGGGTTCGTGATGACTACATCCGCCTTGGGCACATCCTGCATCATTCGCTTCTGGGATACCTCCTGCATTTTACGGCGCTGCCGTCCTTTGATCTGCGGATCTCCCTCTGTATTTTTGTATTCATCTTTTACTTCCTGCTTGGTCATCTTCATATCTTCATTAAACTTATGTTTCTGATAGATAAAGTCAGCCAGACCAATCACAAGATAAACAATACTGATTTTTATTCCCGTATTGATAATCAGAGTCCCCACAAGCGCAACCGCCTGATTCAGTCCCAGATCATACAACGCAAACAGATCATTTGCATTATCTTTTATGGAAGTATACGCGATATATATGATAATCACAATCTTTAAAATGGATTTTACCAGTTCAAAGAGCGAATCTTTCGAAAAGATACGTTTGAATCCGTTCAATGGATTCAGCTTGGAAAGTTCCGGTTTCATTGGTTTTGTGGAAACTTTCCATCCTACCTGCACAATGCTGACCAGAAGCGTAACAACAAATCCAAACGCCATAAACGGAAGCATAATGAGCAGGCTTTTTAAAGTAACGGAGGCAATCAGGCCTGCCACAGCCTGTACCGACAATCCGCCCTCATTTATTTTAACAAAATCCGGCATATTTTCATAGATGTAAGAAAAAATATCTATGAATTTCTCTCCCACAAAGGAAACAAAAATTTTCAGACAGAGAAACAAAACGATCAGATCAAATGCCGAATTCAGTTCGCGGCTTTTTGCAACCTTACCTTCATCTCTGGCATCTTTTAATTTCTTGGCGGTTGCAGGTTCTGTCTTCTCGCCGCCTTCGCCGTCTTTTGCAAACCATTGCAGATTATAATGCAATATTCGATTCTGATTTTTTTCGTCAATACAAACCTTCTGCAACAAGCTTCACCATCGTCTTTATTTCATCAAAAATATAATTTGCCACATTCGGCAACAGGAACACGATCAGATACAAAACAACAAATCCAACCAGAATCTTCAGCTGCATACCGATCGAAAACATATTCATCTGCGGTGCCACACGTGCCATAATTCCAAGTACACAGTTCAAAACCATAATACAGGCAAAAAACGGAAGAAAAATCCGAAACCCTATGATGAATGAATCTCCCATATAGCGTGTGATTGCAGATAACAGATGATCCCATGCAAATTTCTGGTGGGCAATCGGAATTACGGAAAAAGAATCCGTAACCGCACGTACCAGATAGGTATAAAAATCAGATGTAATCAAAAGAAGCAGAACCAGATAATAATACAGATTTCCTGTCAGTGTGGTTTCTGTTCCCATGTCCTGATTAAATTCGGTAGACATGGACAGACCAATATCCATATCTATAATATTTCCTGCAAACAAAACAATGGAATTACAGATGCTTGCCGCATACCCAATCAGCAGTCCCGTAATTCCCTCTTTGATCACAACTACCGCATACCCGACAACACTTGCGTATGTCAGCTCCGGCCGATCTACTACATTGTATAAAAGCAATGAGACAAAAAATGAAAATCCGATTTTAATCTGATTGGGAATTCCCTGCTGCCCCAATAACGGGGCCACATACACAAAACAGGTAACTCTTACCAGAATCAGCAGAAAATATTCAAAATTTTCAAGTGTAAATACATAATTAACCATATCTTTTTATCAAATCACATACTCAGATAGGTACTGAAATTCGACCACAGACGCTCCACCAGTTCGGTCATGTTATTTAACATCCAGGAGCCGCAAAGGATCATTGCAGCAAATACCGCAATAATCTTTGGAACAAACGTAAGTGTCTGCTCCTGAATGGATGTAACCGTCTGAAAAATACTGATAATCAGACCAACCACCAGAGAAACCAGAAGCAGCGGTGCCGACGTGATCAGAATGGTATAAATTGCATCTCTTGCAATATCAAGAACTGCACCCTGTGAAATCATACGGTATCCTCCTAATAAAATGTCTGGACGAGGGATTTTATGACAAGATCCCATCCATCCGCCAGAACAAACAACAAAATCTTAAACGGCAACGAAATGGTTGTCGGAGGAAGCATCATCATACCCATGGACATCAGTACGGATGACACCACCATATCAATTACAATAAACGGAATATAAATCAAAAATCCCATAATGAATGCTTTCCGAAGCTCGCTCAGAATGAATGCCGGAACCAGTGTGGTAAACGGAACATCCGACAATTCCTTTGTATCTTTATACGTTTCTCCGGAAATCTCCGCAAAAAGATTCACATCCCTTATCTGGATCTTTGCATCTTTGATCATAAATTCACGAATCGGCCCTTCTGCTTTTTCAAAAAATTCCGACTGTGTGATTTCTCCCTTATCGAGTGGCTGAATTGCCTCTTTGTTGATCTGCTGGAACGTTGGCCACATGATAAAAAATGTCAGAAACAATGCCAGACCGATCAAAACCTGATTGGGTGGTGTCGTCTGCGTTCCGATCGCAGTCCTAAGGAAATGAAGTACAATGATAATTCGTGTAAACGAAGTCATCATAATCAGAATCGATGGTGCAAGTGATAGAATTGTCAACACCAGAAGCATCTTGATCGGTGTGGAAACCGATCCGGAATCATTGTTATATGTAATTGACAATCCATTGGCATTGTCTGTATTATGATCTGCTCCCTGTGTATCTTTCTGTGTAATCTTTGTAATACTGTCCGGGTCCATGGAACTTGCATAGACACGTCCCGGATGCATCATACATAATGTAATTGTAAGTATTAAAACCGCACACGCAAACGCAAAACTTGCAATGCAGTATATCTTTTTCCCTTTGCTCATCTTTATCCTTGCTTCTTTGGTAACTTGTCTTTTAACTGGTTGAGAATTTCCGCAAAAGAATCCTGCTTTTTCCCACTCTGTTCCAGCTCAAAAGAGAAATCTTTTAACTGATCCCTCGTAAGCTGTGCCAGAAGATGTACTTCCTCTTTTCCAACAGAAACAACCAGATAGACACTGCCGGCTTCCACAATACTGATCATCTTGTTATTGCCGACACTGATTGTCTCTATCACATGCAGATTCTTATTATTCTGGCGTCCACGCTGCATACCTCCCATCCATCTGGTGGTAAGATATGTAGCAGCCAGAACAACAGCAAAAATAAACAGTGCACCCAAAAGTTGTATAAAGCTTTCCAGAGAACCTGTCAGTAACACATTTGTCATGTCTGTTTCTACTTTCCGCCTGTTCTTGAAGCATTGACAATTTCCGTGATTCGAACACCGAAACTTTCTTCAATGACAACAACTTCGCCCTTTGCGACATATTTTCCATTGACAAGCACATCAATCGGCTCGCCTGCCAGTTTATTCAACTCAATAATTTTTCCCGGTCCCAGATCCAGAATATCTGAAATGGATTTTGTTGTCCTTCCAAGCTCAACTGTCACCTGAAGCGGAACATCCATAATCAGATCAATATTTTCCGGCTGGTAATTTCCAAGGTTTCCACCCGCAAATGCGCTAAATTGTGCCGGCTGAACATTAACCGGCTGTCCCATGTTCTGATTCATCATAGTATTTCCCATCATCGTCTGTCCCATCGGCTGCCCCATTTGTGCTGTATTCTGTGAAGCCATCTGCTGTGACTGCTGTGCTGCGGCAGATGCAGCTGCTGGCTGTGCCCCTGCCGGATTGCCGGAATTTGCTGCTGAGGAATCGGCCGTCACACTCTGACTGTCCATTTCCATCGTTTTTGCCACTCCATCACACATATCCTTTGCAAATGAAATCGGATACAGCTGCATAATTGTACTGTCAACCAGATCCCCGATTTCCATATGGAAAGAGATCTTAACAAACTTTCCGGTAAGGAAGGAATCAATCTCCGCTTCATCGATGTCTTCCTGCAGATTAATCACCGTTGCATTTGGCGGGCTGATATCAATCTTGCGGTTTAACATGGAAGAAAGGGAAGTTGCCGCAGAACCCATCATCTGGTTCATAGCTTCACTGATTGCGGACAAATGCAATTCGCCAAGTTCGCCATCTGTATTGGTTCCATCTCCTCCCATCATCAGATCCGTGATGACTTTTACATCATGTTCCCTCAGGACAAGAATATTGCTTCCATCCAGTCCTACGGTATATGCAATCCGGATAAACACACAGGGTTTTTCATACTCCTGTACAATGTCATCCCATGTGCCGTAAGAAACAACCGGAGTTGAAATTTCCACCTTATGGTTAACGAGCGAAAACAACGTTGTCGCCGCAGTTCCCATACTTATATTGGCAATCTCTCCGATCGCGTCTTTTTGTGCATCAGACAGTTCATTTTCCGCAGAATCACTCGCTTCTGCTCCAGGTTCATTCAGCAGTGCGTTAATTTCTTCCTGCGATAATACTCCATCCATAGTTTATTGCTCCTCTCTGATCACCGAAGTGACCCTGACTGCATATTTATCCCCCGATGATCCGGGAAGTGCAGTAAATTTCCGAATATTTCCAACATAAATATCCAATTCATCCTCCACCTTGCGATCCAGCCGGATAATATCTCCCGGCTGCAGCATGGCAAAATCATTTACCGATATCATACTGTTTCCAAGAACAGCCTTGACCGGTATCTGTGCGCGCCGAATCAGGGTTTCAATAGATTCCGTGTAATCGGTATTGTCCTGATTCTGCAGATTTGAATACCAGTACTTCGTATTCAGCTTATCAATCACATCCTCAAGAGTCAGGTACGGAAGACAGACATTCATCAGGCCTTCCACTTCCCCGATCTTTAGGTTTATTGTCACAATCGCAATCATTTCACTTGGGGAAATAATCTGTGCATACTGGGAATTGGTTTCAATTCTCTCTAACCGGGGATGAATATCTGCCACGTTTTCCCATGGTTCCCGTAAAAGGTTGACGCACACAATCATAATCCGCTCGATAATCAGAAGTTCAATTTCTGAGAACTCACGGACTTTGTCCATAGGATCTCCTCTGCCACCGAGCATACGGTCAACTATCGCATACCCCAGATTTGATGCCATTTCCAAAATAATATTTCCCTTGAGGGGTGCAAAATTCACAATTCCAAGAAGAACCGGATTTGACAATGCATTGGAAAATTCAGAATACGTAACCGCTTCTGAATTCACCACCTCTACCTGAACATTTTTCCGTAAATATACGGGCAGATTCGTAGATAAAAGTCTGCCATAATGTTCAAATATCATTTCCATGGTACGCAGATGTTCCTTGGAAAATTTGGAAGGACGGGCAAAATCGTACTCTTTTACCTTTTTTTCATTATTGTCTTTTATTTCATCCACATCCAGCTCACCGGTACTAAGTGCTGCCAGCAAGTTGTCTATCTCATTTTGGGATAATACGTCACCCATCAGTTTTTCACCACCTGTAAAATCCTATTGTGCTGTCAGTTTGGAGAAGTTTACTCCGATCACATAATCTTTGCCGAATAAATTCTGCATATCTTCAAGGATCGTGTCCTTAATTGCATCTGAATTCTGGTTAAACTGCTCAAATGTATATCCACTTACCACTTTGATAATATCATTTTTGATTGTATCATCCTGATTTGTCAGGAAATCCTGTGTGTATTTCTTGTAATTGTCGCTCTTCTTGTTCAGAACAAGTGATACATTCAGTACTGCATAATGAGTCTTTCCGTCTTTTCCTTCTGCAAGGTTTGTTGTCAGGTCTTCCCCTTCGCTGACTTTATAAATTTCCTGATCATCAATGGAAATATTGCTGGTTCCGGTAGCCGCACCACTGTTTAAATCCAGATCAATTGCGGAACACACTTTTTCGATCAGTGTATTTGCTTTTTTTGTCTCCGGTAATACCGAAAACATCAAAAGTGCTGTCAAAACAAAATTTGCAAACACAAGTGCCAGAATTACGACTGAAATTAAATTCTTCTTCATTGCTTACTCCTCTTAGTTATTTTCTTTCACATTTGAATTGAATGAGTTATAAATTTTTATTTCTACGCGCCGGTTCTGCGCACGTCCCTCTGCGGTACTGTTGTCAGCAACCGGTATGTAATCTCCTCTTCCCGCAAACTTAATGTACTTGGGATTTAAGTTTTTGTTTTTTCTGAGCTGATCCGTGACAGCAAGTGCACGGTACACCGAAAGAACCTCGTTATTTTCATATTTTGCAGAATAGCGGATCGGAACATTATCGGTATGTCCTTCTACTTCTATCACATTCCTGTTATATTTTTCAAGAATCTTTCCAAGCTTATTTACAATCGGGACTGCCTGTTTGACCAGATCAGCCTTACCGGATGCAAACAAAATGGAACCATTCAGATTCAGTTTTACATACTCTGCATTGAAATCCACATCCACCTTTCCGGACAGCTGTGAATTATCAAGTTCCTGTTGGATTTCATCTGCCATCTTTTCAGATTCCGCAAGTTGCTGCTGCTCGTACTGTTCCTGAGCAGACAGTTTGCCATCTGTCTGCTCATCGGTATTCTCTGCTTTGGAATTTGCCATCTCATTGTAGTAAGAATCCAGAAATTCCAGCTGGCGGACACCGGCAGAAATCATCTCTCCCTCTCCAATGCTTGTGCCGCCGGTCGGAAGGATGCTGATGGCGTTCTGCAGTGATGCAACAACCGCCTCTAACTTGTCAGTATCTACTGTCGACATGGAAAACAATAGTACGAAGAAGCAGAGCAAAAGATTCATCAGATCCGAGAAAGTATTCATCCATGCCGGCGCTCCTTTTGGCGGATCTTCCTGTTTCTTTTTTGCCACTACTCTTCACCTCCTCCGCCGTTTTCAAGAACACCCTCTCTTACAGTCGGTGAAAGGAATGACTTTAATTTTTCCTCAATAACGCGTGGATTTTCTCCTGCCTGAATGGACAGCAAACCTTCAATGGTGATCTGACGGTTTACCACTTCCATATCATTGTTTACGGAAAGTTTTCCGGCAATCGGGGCACATAACCAGTTTGCAATCAGGGAACCGTACAGTGTCGTAACCAGTGCTACAGACATCTGTGGTCCGATCGCAGACGGATCGGAAAGTTTATTTAACATGGCGATCAGTCCGAGCAGGGTACCAATCATACCCCAGGCAGGACCCATCTCGCCCCATTTTTCCCAAAACTTAATCACATCCTTGTGACGGGTTTCCAGACACACCATATCCGTTTCCAGAATTCCACGAACCAGCTCCGGATCGGTGCCATCTACTACAAGCATGATTCCTTTTTTCAGGAATTCGTCTTCAATTCCGTTTGCAGCTTCTTCAAGTGCAAGCAAACCTTCTTTTCTTCCGACATTTGACATGTCAATAATTGTCCGGATGGTCTGTGACGGATCATATGTTTTATCCTTGAACGGGAGTGAAATTGACTTGAATCCGTTGATTCCATCTGCAAGCTTGAAACACCCAATCGTACTACAGATTGATCCGCCAAACGTGATAACAACCGACGCTGGATCAATGTACATCTGCATCGCAGTGATGTCAAAACTGTTACTACTGAGGACGCCAAAGATAACCATGGCAATTCCGCCGATAATTGAAAGCAGTGATGCTATATCCATGAAGTACACCTTCCATTTTCTAAAATTAGGAATTCCGATGGATCTTCCGACAAAATCCATCAAAATACCCTTTTATATGATTTTACTAAACTTTCTCTCTCTTGTCTACTTCCTTTTTGTTAAAAAGGGTATAAAATCACAAAAAAATGTTGAGAAACAGTCAAAAAACCATTTCCCAACTATTTTTTCAAACTATCTCTTTAAGTTGATTAATTCTTCCAGTAATGTGTCGGAAACTGTGATAACACGCGAATTTGCCTGAAATCCACGCTGCGTAATGATCATATCGGTAAACTGTCCGGAAAGGTCAACGTTTGACATTTCCAGCTGTCCGGAATTGATCTTGCTTCCATCCGCATCCACAGCTACACCCACACCGTCAAACTCGCCGGAGTTTAAGGTTGTCTGATAGCAGTTATCACCAATTTTTTCAAGACCGGAAGCATTGGCAAACTGTGCCACTGCGATCTGTCCGAGAAGTTCGGTGTTACCATTGTCATAGCTTGCATAAATCTTACCGCTCTGGTCTACAGCAAGTCCGATCATTGCACCATTCTTCTTACCGGTTTCTTTTCCAACAGAAGTTCCTTTTTCTACTTTCAGTGTTGACTTTCCGCCATGGCCTACATTGGTGGAAGTGGAAAAATCTACATTGATGTCCTTAAAATTGGATTTTTGTGTCGTTCCGTCTGCATTATTTGTTGTATACTGTGTTCCCAGGGCAGAAAGTTTTAAGGATTTCGCCGTTACAGCCTTCGTACCAGCTGTTGTATTCGAACCATCGCCAATACTTACAAATGTACCCTTATTGGAATCATATTTCATATAATAGCCCTTCGGTCCATTCGTATCATCCTGTTTCCCGTCATCTCCCCAGATCGAATCAAGCATCTTACGCTTACCAGCTTCGTCTTTTATTGCATTTCCATTTTCGTCTTTTGTGACAATAGAATTTCCCTTCGAATCAATAATATCCGTTAAACTGATAAAATAATTATTTCCAGTGCCTAATCCCTGAGTTGTCTTCGGTGTCGATACCGCAAACTTAGCCGTATAGGAATATCCCAGATCATCATAAAATCCAAGAGTCATAACATAGCCGTCTTTTCCGGTGACATCGGTATCTTCCTTATCCAGAATTCCATGCACATGAGCCTCTGTCGTTGCCTCCGGAGCGGATGTCGTGTTGGACGGTGACATCACCTGCAGGGGAGAAACCGTATCTTTGTGGATCTCACCTGTCGTTTTGTCTACCTGCCATCCCTGTACCGTATATCCGGTAGAACTCATACACAGGTAGCCGTTTCCATCTACATAGAACGAACCTGCACGGGTAAACATGGTATTTGTTCCATCGCTGACAATAAAGAAGTTTGTGGTCTGGCTGTCGCTGAGTTTTAAATCAAACGGGTTTCCGGTTGTCTCGGAAGAACCTGCCCCGGTAATATTGATCATGGTAGATGCCGTGCTTACACCAAGACCAACCTGCTTGGCATTGACACCACCCGTACCGGTTGACGCATCCCCACCGGATGCGGTGGACATTGTCTGGTACATCAGTTCACTGAATCTTACGCTGGAAGCTTTGAACGCTTCGGTATTTACATTGGCAATATTGTTACCAATTACATCCATTCTCGTCTGGTGTGTCTTAAGACCTGACACAGCAGAGAATAATGATCTCATCATAGTACATTGACCTCCTTAGATGGCAATATGGTTTTGAAATCCTTCTGTCAGTCGGGATTCCTGTAACTTCCATAAGGTCCGGTTACATAATAACTGCGCCATCTATATTTGTAAAAATATTTGATTGTGTTTCCGTCTGATCCATTGCAGTAACAACGGTTTTACTTGGCACATTAACAATAAAAGCAAGTGAATCCACCAAAACCAGAGAATCCTTAATTCCCTTGGCATGTGCCTGTTCCACTCCGTCTTCGAGTCTGGCATTCTGTTCCTCGGATAAGCTGATATTTCTGCTTTCCAGCCGCTGCGAGGCATGCTTTGAAAACTTTAACTGTTGCTGTTGCCGTAAGACATCTTCGAATGAAACATCCGACGTCTTTGACGGACTGGTTACGTTTTTCTGTTTTAAATACTGGCCGGTTACCTGTTCGATCGACGAAAACTGTTTGCTGATCGGGTTCATCTTTTTTCTCCCCTTTCCTATGCACCTGTTGTCTCGTCACTCTTCTGACCGGAACCATTCTCTGTCTTCGAGTCATCCGTTTTTGTGTCATCGGTCTTGGTATCCGTATCAGTCTTGGTATCATCGGTTTTCGTATCCGTATCTGTTTTGGTATCATCCGTCTTTGTATCGTCTGAGGTATCTCCACCCAGATCTTTGATCTTCTGCTCATACTTCTTCAGTTTTGCAAGATCAGACTCACTTACAAAGCTCTTCTGATAATCCGTCATGCCATCGTATACCTTACGGATCTGTTCTATCGCACCGGAATACTTGGTCGTAATATTTTCAATATCCGGAAGCTGTGCCAGCATGTTTGAAATGGTCTTGGCATAACCAATCGCTTCATAGTAATCACTGTCGGCCACCGTATCAAGCGTATCGATGGAATACAGCTTATTGTTGACACTGAGCATCTGTGATCCGTCTTCCTGATACATGACATAATCTACTTTACCGTCCACATAAGAAGTTTTTCCGGTTGTTTCGTCCGAAACCTTTAAGATTACATATTTTCCAACCAGATTGTTTGCCATCTCGTTTTTCTGTGTATCCTGCATGCCAAGCATTGCCTCTAACTGTGAGAACGTTGCAAGCTGTGCCACATATTCGGTATTGCTGGTAGGCTCGAGCGGATCCTGGTACTGCATTTCCGCACAAAGTAATGTAAGGAACTGATCATATCCCATGGTTCCGTTGTTGGACTCATCGCTTTTTTTCGATGTTGTCGTTTTTACTTTTCCGTTTTCCACAGTTGCCCAATTCAGTGCGGAAGTTGTCGTATCTGCCATTTTTTCTCCTTTCTATGCGGTTACATCCATGGAATTTCCATTCTCCCGCATCATTTGTGCTGCAAGAGTTTCTTCTTCTGTCATCAGTCCTGACAATCCATCCAGTGAGGACAGATTTAAGTTTCTTCTTCTGCCTCCGGACTGCTCCTGCTGTCTTTCTCCCTGCTGCTTTTCACTCTCCTGGTTCTGTTCCAGATTCTTTTCGAATTCATGAGAAGCAACGGTTACTTCTACGGCGTCAACTTTGACACCTGCCTGATTTAAATTCTGCCGCAGATCTGCCACCTGCGTTTCAAGGGCTGCGCGGACTGCTTCATTAGAAGCTGCCAGCTGTGCATGGATCATGCCTTCTTTCGAAGAAATATTTACATACACTTTCCCGAGATTTTCCGGATTCAGCTGCATCTCCATCGATGAAGTTCCTTGCGAAACATTCACACGGATCTGCTCTGCCACCTGTTCCAGCAAATCCATGGTATCCACAGAAATATACGATGTCTCGGATGTTACATCCGCCGCATGCGCCATCGTCTGTACCCCGGCGGTATCCTGCATCTGCATGGCAGTCTGTGTCTTTGCCACATCAGAGCTGGTCTGGTCTGCCGTCATTTTTTCCGGCTGCGCCGACTTCACCTGATCCCCTGTCTGCGAATCTGCATCTCCGGCATCCGTCTGCTGTTCCATCGTCTGTTGTTCTGCTGTCTGCTTTGTCTCCTTTGTCTGTGGCTGCTGTGTGCGTACTTCATCCGATTTTGGTTCTTTCTGAAATACATCCGCCTGTTTATCCATCGGCTGTACCTCATCGGTCTGCGCAAGCTCCGGCATCACATCTGTCGAAACAGTATCTGCTGTTGTCTGCTGTCCTGCCGCATCGTTCAATATCTGCATTTCTTCATCGGTCAGAGTTTCCGGTGTCTGCAGAATATCCATCTGCGCAATCAGTTCATCCATCTGTGCCGGCTGAAGTTCCAGCTCATTTGCAAGCTGTCCTCCCAGCTGGTCAATCTGCTGCATCAGCCCCTGAAACTGGTCATTCATCAGTAAATCCATCGGAGAAGTCTCTCCTGTCAGCTGCATTGCAAGCTGTGCAAGATTTTCCGGATTCAGGAGATCAAAAGCTGTAAGTCCCAGCGACTCCATCATATCTTTTACAGAATCTTCCGAAACACCCAATTGTTCGGCCACCGTCCTGACAACATCACTCTGGAACTGATCCAAAGTATCTGTCGAATTGTTAATCACGTCTGTGACAACATCTCCGGCTGCCTGACGGATGGTATTATCCTGATACTGATACCGGTCGTAATTATCTGCCGCATTTGTCTGCTGTAATACATTGTTGTTTATTTTTGTATTCACGGACGGCATATTAAAATTTGTAGAGTAGTTACTGCCCATCAGTGAAGCAAACACGCCTGCCGCATCCGGATTTTCAGCTTTTGATCTGCCTTTTGCAGCATTTGCATTTAATACCTGACCCTGCTTTACAGAATTCAAATTAAATACATTTGCACTTGTCAAACACGTTCCTCCTTTCTGTCATTTACAGATTTCCTACTTTTTCTTGCTAGGTTCCATGATCTCTGTCAGCTTCGCCGCAGTCGTTGCATCCATCTTGCCAAGAATATCCGCCCTCTGCTGTGTTCCCATATTCATGAGAATGTCAGCCACAAGCCCCAGATTGTCCGTCATCGTATCAAAGATGCTGGCCGCCTCCTGAGGCTTCATGTTGGAATATGTCTTTGCGTAATCTTCAACCTGACTATCGTAGGTAATCTGTTCAACCACTTGTTTGTATAAGACTTCGGCATTTTCTGGATCAATGCTCTCATAATATGTCTTATACTGCTGTATATCGGGTGCCTGATCGGAAAAAACAACCTCCTCGTAGTATTTTTCCTTCTCCTTTTCAAAGGCAGCCTCATCCTCTTTGTATTTTGAAAGATCCTTGATCTGTGCCTTCAGATCCTTGATCTTTTTTTTGTCATTTTTATTTGTACTGCTGGCTTCATCGAGTTCTTTTTCCAGTTCTTTAATCTGGCTGATGGCCTCGCTTAAAGACCCATACTGATGCTCTGTGCCCTCGGTCTGCTCCACCGTTTCTTCCGGCTGTGGGAGGATTTTATTAACATAAGGGACATCTTTCAAAAGCGGATATAACACCGTTGATCCAAATCCTCCGACATCGGTTTTAATCAGAATTCCTATAATTCCCATCCATATCGCAATGATTAAAATGGTTGTCAGGACAAGAATCAGCCTGCCGCCTCCCTTTTCATCCTCATCTTCTCCCGGTTCCGGTGCGTTTCCTTTGGCATTCTTTTTTTCTTTTTTTTCTTTCTTTTCCCGTTTTTTCTTTTCTCTTCGATTTTTTGTGCTGTTTTCCTTTACCGCGTCTTCCTCGTCGACAAGGTTTCTTTCGTCTGCCATATCATTCTCCCTGTTCACCCTTGTTATAGGTATAACTTACAAGTTCATCGATTTCTTTCGTTTCTGCTTCTGCAAGTTCCTGCTTAAATTCTTCAAATGCCTTTTCCCTCAATTTTTCCTGAACCTTTCGTTCCTGCATCACGGTTTTTAAGCGGTTTCTGGCATCTTCCAGTTCTTTTTCCGCCTTGTGGACTTCTACCATCTGTCGTCTGACAATCGTTTTCATGGCATTTACATCTGCCCGCGCATGTTCGACTTCCTGCAGATTTAAATTTCCCTGCATCAGTTTCTTCCAGTGCTGCTCATATCCGACTCTGCGCACCATATATTCCTGCAGAATCTTCTGCTGCTCCAGATATTTCTGGTTTGCCAGGCTGTATGTCATTTTCGCCTGTGTCTCCAGTTTCTGTTTAATGTTCAGTATGTTCTGCATACGATAAACAAATTTTGCCATTTAAAACCTCTGTCCATTGATCAGTCGTCAAACACCTTTTTTAAGAGTTCCACTTCTTCATCAAAAGCAAACTTTTCTTCCGTATCCTGACACAGAAATTCATTTACTTCTTTATTCTTTCGGATTGCATAATCAATATCCGGATTCGATCCGTTTTTGTAGGCTCCGATATTAATCAGATCCTCTGCTTCACTGTATGTGGCAAGCACCTGTTTTAATTTTCCGGCAAGTGCCTTATGTTCCTTTGTTACGATGGAATTCATAACACGGGAAATACTCTGTAAAATATCAATTGCCGGATAATGATTTTTATGTCCCAGCTTACGGTCGAGAACAATATGTCCATCCAGAATGCCCCGCGCCGTATCCGTGATTGGCTCATTAAAATCATCTCCATCTACCAGAACCGTATATAGTCCGGTGATCGATCCTTTTTCATTTGTACCGGCACGTTCCAGAAGTTTTGGCATCTGTGCGTACACACTCGGCGGATACCCTCTGGTAACCGGTGGTTCCCCGGATGCAAGTCCGATTTCTCTTTGTGCCTGGGAAAATCGTGTCATGGAATCCATCATAAGCAGTACATCTTTTCCCTGATCACGGAAATATTCCGCCACAGCCGTTGCAGTCTTTGCACACTTATTACGGATCAGTGCCGGTTTATCTGACGTTGCGACCACGACAACAGACCGTGCCATTCCCTCCGGACCAAGGTCACGTTCAATAAATTCCCGGACCTCTCTGCCGCGCTCACCGATCAGTGCGATTACATTGATGTCTGCCTTCGTATTTCTTGCAAACATGCCAAGCAGGGTACTTTTCCCGACACCGGAACCGGCAAACACACCGATACGCTGTCCTTTTCCAACCGTAATCAGTCCGTCCACCGCTTTTACGCCAAGCGGCAGTACCTCGCTGATAATCCGGCGATCCATCGGATCCGGCGGCGTATTTTCCAACGGATAATACGAACCGTGAATTTCTTCCGTTCCATCCGTCATGCGTCCGATTCCATCCAGCGTATGCCCAAGCAGTTCTTCTCCAACCAGAACTGACAGGGGATGTCCGGTATTTTCCACAATGCATCCGGTTCCAACCCCTTCCACGCTGTCAACCGGCATCAGGATCAGTCTGGAATCCTGAAAACCGACCACTTCCGCGATAACATATTCCTCTTCCTTTTCGTTCGGGTAAATTTTACACAAATCTCCCATACGTGCCTTTGGTCCGACAGATTCAATGGTAAGACCTACTACCTTGACTACTTTTCCATAACTCTTATAATACTGGCGGTCCATCAGCTGTAAATACTTTTCCGCTTCTTTAACCAAATTTGTCTCCCGTTTATACCAGTGAACGTATATCCTTCAGCAGTGCAGACAACTGTGTGTCCACCCCACAGTCAACCACGCCATACGGTGTTTCTATTTTGCACTGTCCATCCGATAATTTATTATCCTTTATAAATTCAATGGCAACATCTTTTCCTACAATATCCTGCATCTGTGCAAGATGTTCTTTGAGGATTTCCTCATCGCTCCGGTTCGTGTGAATCCGTATTTTATCTCCCGGGTCAATGTCAAGTAATGCTCCATTTACCAGCTGAAGTAAAAGTTCACGTTTCTCTTCAAACTGAATCTTAAACACTTTATCAAATACCTGAATCACAGCGTCCACAATGTCTTTTTCCATCACCGACATTTTTTCATGATACTGTTCTTCCAGTTGTTTTTTCTGTGCATGAAGAGACTCCATCGCCTTCTCATGTTCCCTGTTTAATTCTTCTTCCCGGCATCTGGCACCCTCTTCGTATCCGAGTTTCTTTTGTTCTTCATACAGGGTACGGGCTTTTTCTTCCGCTTCCCCACGGATACGTTCTGCATCTTCTTTTGCCGTGGAAGTAATCTCATCTGCCTCCACAGCTGCCTTTTCAAGTGCTTCCCTGCGCAGGGCTTCCACATCAATCTGCACGGTTTTTGCCTGAATCCCCTGTGAGAAACCAGCCGGTGCATTCTCCTGTCCGTCCTCTGCTGATACATCTACCTGTTCCGGAGCCTGTTCCTGTTGCAGTTCTTTTAATTTCTGGCGTACCCCGTCATTGGAATTGATAATTCTTGTACCAGTTCCCGAACTGACGACATAACATTGTTTCAGTAAATTAGACAACGATATCGTCACCTCCGCCACGTGAAATTACAATCTCTCCGGCATCTTCGAGCTTACGGATCACAGCAACAATCTTCTGCTGTGCCTCCTCAACATCCTTCATACGAACAGGCCCCATAAAGTCCATATCCTCCTTGATCATTGCCGCCAGACGTTTTGACAGGTTCTTGTAGATCACATTCTGTACTTCTTCCGTTGTATTCTTAAGCGCAAGCTCCAGATCTGCATTTTCCACATCACGCAGCACACGCTGAATTGCACGGTCGTCGAGCAGAAGAATATCCTCGAACACGAACATCTTTTTGCGGATCTCGTCTGCAAGTTCCGGCTCTTCGATTTCCAGGGATTCCATAATATGTTTCTCTGTTCCACGGTCGACACTGTTCAAAATGCCAACAATTGCATCAATACCACCGACGATGGTGTAATCCTGATTTACAAGAGATGCAAGTTTCCGCTCCAGTACGCGTTCTACCTCCTTGATCACATCCGGAGAAGTACGATCCATAGTTGCAATACGTTTTGCAACATCAGCCTGTTTTTCCGGTGGCAGAGCTCCCAGTACCTGGGACGCCTGTGCCGGAGCCAGATACGAAAGGATCATCGCAATCGTCTGCGGATGTTCATCCTGTATAAAGTTCAGCAGCTGTGCCGGATCTGTCTTTCGGATAAATTCGAACGGACGAACCTGGAGAGATGCTGTAAGTTTTGCAATAACTCCCTGTGCCTTGTCGTTTCCGAGTGCTTTTTCCAGAAGTTCTTTTGCGTATCCGATACCGCCTTCCGCAATATACTGCTGTGCGAGGCATACCTGATAAAACTCTTCCAGTACTTCCTCCTTGGTCTGTGGCGATACGCTTCTTGTATTCGCTATTTCCAGCGTTAATTCTTCAATCTCATCTTCCTTTAAATGTTTGAAAATGGTTGCCGCCTTTTCCGGTCCCAGCGTAATCAAAAGAATCGCTGCTTTCTGTACTCCAGTATATGAGTCGTTGTTCATAAATTACTCCCAATCGTCATTTAACCAGTTGCGAAGCAGAAGTGCTGCCGCATCCGGATTTTCATCCACAAATTTTTCAATAAGTTTCCGGGTTTCAGATTTTTCCGAATACCCGATATCTTCCAGATTTTCATCGTCGTTATCTGAAGTAGCCGCCAGCAGGGCATCGACAGACAGTTCCGGCTCCGGCTCTTCCACTTTCTGTTTTCTGGTACTGCGGAATACAACATACCCCAGCAACGCAAAAATCAGCACCGCAAGCAGAATCTGTAAAATGTCGGTGAGTCCGAATCCCTTCTTCTGGGATTCCACAAACTGCGGTCTTTCATAACAGACCAGTTTGATTGCACTAGACTGAATTCCGGTAGCTTTTGCGATAAGGTCAATTTCATCCTGCGTTGCATCCACCTGTACCGGATCACTGTGTGCGCTCTTAAACTTTTCAAACATTGTCCCTTTCAGCTGCCCGGAATCTTTCAGTTCGTCCTCATCATAAACAACCCAGCGTGTGGCAGTCACGGCAATGGAACTGTTATCATAGTTGATTGCTCCACCGTTTGAAATAGTTTTTATAATTTCCTCATTCGGCGAATATTTTTTATCCACATCCGACACGGAAGATTCTGTAATCTCGCCATCCTGTGTCACATAGGTTGGCGTATCATCATTGGAATCCGTTCCCGGAGTGGCAGCCTGTCCACCTTTTGCCTCTGAATTATACTCAGAGCTTTCTGTCAGTTCTCCCTGATCCTGTCCATCATTGTGTGAATAATTGTGAACCGCCTTTTCCACCTTTGACATATCAATATCAAGATTCGGTGCAACCTGCACGTCCGAATACATACCGGATTTGACCATTACATCCTTGATACCATTGACCACGGAATTCTTAATGCGGTCTTTGATGTCCAGACTGTCGGAAACAACCGTGGCATCATCATCCTGGTCTGCTCCCGAAAACAAGATTTTGGATGTCTTCTGATCCAGAATGGTAATTTTGTCTGTGGAATCATTTCCAAGGGCGGTTGCCACAAGGCGCGCCACCGAATACGCCTGATCCGAATCCATAGAACCATTCAGGGCAAGCGAAACGCTGGCAGAGCTTTCCTGCATCCGCGAAATCAGTGTACCGTCATCATCCGGAATATCCAGTGTAACTTTTGCGGAATCAATCAGGTCATTCGCAGCAAGCACATTCTCCAGTTTATCTTCCATATAGCTTTTGGCAAGTTTCTGTTTATCTGCCTCCGTGGTAGAAAAACTTCCGTCGATATAATCCTTGATGTTCGGATCTGACAGGTCAAATCCCGTTGTATCAATATTATTGGATCCCAAAAGCCAGTTTGCCTTGTTCTCATCTTTTTTGTTTACTTCAAAATGTGTGGTATCCGTTACCTTATAATCAATATCACCTTCGCCGTCTAACAGATCTTTTACCTGACTGGCTTCTTTTGCGTTCTGGCAGTCAATCAGTGTTGTGTAACTCGGTCTTGATACAACAACTCCCAGTATCACCAGCGCAAGGATCACCACTGCGGTAAGGCTGATCAGCAGCATTCTTTGTTTATTGGAAAATTTTTTCCACCACTCAACCACACGGTCAAGGATTTTCTGTAACTGTTCTGGCATGTTTTCGTTCCTCACTTACTAGATTGACATCTGCATAATCTCTTTGTATCCGTCAATCAGTTTATCCCGCACTGCAACCGTATACTGCAATGCTACATTTGCTTTCGTCTCTGCAATCAGCAGATCATGTGGATTTTCGGCTTCCCCAAGTGCGAACCGTACTTCTTCCGACTCCGCAGTATTTTGCAGGTCATTGGTTTCATCTACTGATTTCATCGCTGTTGAAAGCACCGCGCTGAAACTGTCATCGTCTCCCGGAACAAGTGCCTCTTTTTTTGCGAATGTATTCAGATAGTCAGAAGAAACTCCAGACAATTGTGTGATATCCATGCTTTTGTCCTCTCTCGTATAACTTACTTTTTATTATTGTTTTCCTATGGAAAGTCCCGTGGTTGCCATACTCTTTGTGGCATCAAACGCAGTCGCATTTGCCTCATATGCACGGGTAGAATCGATCAGATTGGTCATTTCCGTGACCGTGTTTACATTTGGATAGGATACATATCCGTCCGCATCCGCATCCGGATTGGAAGGATCATATTCTTTCACGAAATCTGTTTCCGTATCTTCCTTTACGGAAGTTACTTTTACACCGTTTCCGATTGCCGGATTCTGCGATGCAGTTGCATAATATTGGGAAAACGGGGTAACTTTCCGTTCTGCAAAATTTACAATTTTGCGTCGGTACGGACCGCCGCTCTCTGTT
>ULRR01038978.1_pt1 | contig 19552 bp, 14 predicted proteins | sample 1955651 | NCBI WGS metagenome assembly ULRR01 (sample SAMEA4835688, study PRJEB28245) | human gut metagenome | biome: gut microbiome; material: fecal sample | place: Denmark | collected 2008
TAGCCTGTGGGCGCTTTGCTTTCCACAATGATAAACTTGCCCGTATTACGCTGGGTGTAGTAAAGGGTATGCCGCATGGAATCCGTGGTCGCATAGGCTGCACTGTTGATGACCGCATAAGTGCCATCGCCTTGGCGCTGCACACTGTAAGTGTTGTAACCGCCGGTGGGCTGGTATTTGCCTGTTACAGTATCCCACTGGAAAATCTCATATTGCGCGTCGGCAGCAATCTGATTGCCGGTTTCGCTGTCGGTTTTCTTGATGTTGACCTGCAAGGACCATTCATCGTTTTTCATCAGATAGGCATTGTTTGAATTGGCCGGTACAGAAATGGTCTGGTTGCTGCCGTTGCTGCCCCAATACATTTCAAAACCGTATGGAACACCCACTTCCTCATAGCGGAATTTGACGTTCGCCAGTTCTGCCTTTGCAGATGCAACCGCATTGTCCACCATGCGCTGGGCCTCGCCCTGCAACTCGGCAATCGCAGCATCGCGGGCGCTGTCGGCGGCTGCATCGGCTTCGTCCTGCGTGGTGTAGGGGCCTACTCGTCCGTTGCGGCTGTCGGTGGTTTTGCTTACGGAGTAGTGCAGCGTCCAACTTGCAGATGCAGCACCGCCATTGTTTTGAAAATTGTCATCGTTGGTGTGGCCAGCAGTGGTAACGCTCTGTTTATCTGCGGGAGAAATATTCCATGTGCCGCCGTCAATAGTACCGCTTTGGGTGATGGGTTCAATCTCGATGGTCGCGCCGTCCACTTTCTCGGTGGTTTTAAGCTGCACCTTGTTGGTGATGATACCGTAGTCAAAATCAAAGCTGCCGCTTGCGGTCTGCGCAGGGGCTTCCCAGTTGGCGTAAATTTCCTGCACGATGGGTTTGGGGTTCGGTTCGTCATCGGAGATTTCGGGGCCAATCACAGCCACAGTCTGCCAGCCCGCGCGGCCCGGCTGATAAATATAGGTATAGTAGCCGCGGGCGGATGCGTAAGCGTCTGTGCCCTCCAACAGCGTCTGCGCGGATCCAATAAGAATTTTGGCGGCAGTGCTGTCAGGATAATTCTCGATAATCTGCATCTGCGTATCTGTATAGATCGTGCGGCAGGAATCCAGCAAACTCGGCGCTTCTGCGGAGAGCGCAACCGGAGGGAGCTCCTGCATACCGAGCGAAAGCTGGGTTAAACCGCCCCAGATTCTGTACTGGTTGCCATAGTGGTCGCCGGGTACATACTGGTCTGCGCCAACCATAGAAGTATTGACATAAGTGTACGTTGGACAGTTCTTGGGCTGGCCGTCTGCGCCGGGGGTGCAGCAGTAGGCGGGTTCGCCGTTGAACCAAATCAGCCAAGTGCCATTGACTTTGGCGACCTTGGTGATTTTGCCGCTTGTTACGTCGGGGATAGGGCGTTCGCCGTAGGCAGCAATACCGGCATCAGCAAACGGAGATGCCACCGTGTGTTCACGGTCAATGGTGACATACAGCGTTTTAGTCTGCGTGCTGCCGTCCGGGCCGGTGTAGACAAGCTGTGCGTTAAAATCGGCAGTGGCCTGTACATATACGCCCATGACGGCGGCAGAGGTTTCATGGTAGCTATTGTGCAGCAAGGCATCGGCATCAGTGGCGGGCTCGCCGTAGTAGTCCAGCAGGGTCACACCATCCGGCAGGATCATGTCGGTGCTGCTGCCGTCTGCGGGATATTCGACCTGTGCCATAATGGGAACAATGGCATAGTCTGCGCCGTCCAGCAGGGGCGCGACCATGGTAAGACCGTCATTGTCCAGTGCAGCGGCGGTCAGATAGCTGTCGCTTTCTTCCAGTTGGCTTTCGGGCCACTCGTAAATGCCAATTTTAGTTTCACCGGTGGCAACCGGCAGACCCTCGCTACCGATGTAGGAACCAATGGGTGTATCGGGCAAGTCAGTGTACAGTTCCGCGCCGACAACGGCAGCAGAGATTTCTTCTTCAGCGGGCTGCTCTTCTGCCGTTTCCGGGGTAGCTTCGGTTACATCCTCACCGGGGTCGGGGGCTGCTCTCGTCGGTCTGGCCGTTGTCTGTTTCAGACGGCTCGGTCTGCTGCTCCATCTGCACGGTTTCCTCGGTGGGCTGCGGTGTGGGTTCCTCCGCAAACGCCGCACCGGGCAGCATGGAGCAGAGCATTACCGCCGCCGCAAACAGCGCGGTAACGCGTTGCTTCAATTTATAATGTGTTTCTTTCATTGTGAAATCCTTTCAAAACAGAGATTTTTTCACGAAAAAAAGCGCCTGCAAAATGCAGACGCTGCGGTTATCTTTCGGGGGTATCTTGGGCGGGCTGGCCTTTTGCTTTTTCAAATTTTCGCACTTGGCTTACAAAACCGTCCAATAGGCAGGTATGCGCTTGTAGGTCAGCGTAGTAACAGGAACGGTCAAATCCACGGCGATCCATATCTTTGATCGTGCGAATGGAATCTGCCCATTTTCTATTTATGAGCGAAATGCGACCATCTCCATCACGGGTTTGAATGGCCGCTGCCAACACATATTTTGTGCGCTCCAAACCATATTCCGCCACTACCTGTTCAACAGCGCCAGCGCCCAGCCGCATACCATCAAAGCGCTGTGCAAGCGCTGCGTCAATCTCGTCCCGACACCTTTCATTCAAGTGGCAAGACGCATGGTACTGCTGCAATTCGCCGTGTTCGCGGGCATAAGTGACAGACTGTCGATATACTTTGGGCGGGTCCTGCTGCTGTTCCTTTTTCAGCAAGTCATCTGCGCGGTCTTCCACGCACTGAGCCACAATGCTCATATAATCGGTTTCCAGCTTGGAAAAATCCTTATACACATCCGCCAGCGGCGCGGGAGATTTCAGCAGCGCCCGCACCTGTGCAGGGGTGAGGTTCATTTCTTCCGTTGCAAGAATAATGTCCTCACGGACGCTGTACTCGTAGGCGTGGTGTAGAATTTCTTCTGGCGGCTGTGCGGTCAGCCATAGGCAATAGGCGCTCTGCTCCACCCGCATTTTTTCGCAGAGCTGCTCCTGCGGGGTCATTCTTTTACCTCGCACACCAAAGAATTGGTTTCCAGCACATGACGCCAAAAATCGACCTGCCTGTCATAAGACATATTTTCATAGCAGACATCAATCAGCGTTGCATAAAGCTTTTCCTCATCTTCAGGGGAAATGGCAAGAGAAATATTGTTTTGCGAACAATAGCACAGGTAATCAACAAGGTCGCCCATAGTATCTGCACCGCTGTTCTCCAACAATTCTTCCCACTCGTGCGGAAAATCAAGATCTTCCAGCACAATATCCACCGTGTCGTCACACATAGGAATGCTTACGGTTACTTCTTCTCCCGGATGCGGGCTGAAGCAGTCCAAAATAGGTAAACAACCGGAACTCCCGGCTGCATCTGCCAGCGTGTTTGCCAGCAAGCTCATCATTTCATCGTGCGTCATAAAATCCTCCGAAGCAGATAAGATCCCACAAAAATTACGACTGCATACTGAATAAATCACTTCGTGTATGCAAATCATTCAACATCTCTCCATTCCAAGGAGTTGTTTTCAAGCATATCTTCCCAAAATACCATCTTGCCGTCCATGTCCATATTCTCATAGCAGATTTTGAGCAACGCAGTAAAAAGAACATCATCGGCACTTGAATTTTCGGATTTGCTTTTGTTCAGATAATCGGCAACGTCTCCAATCGTTTCAGCACCGATTTTTTTCAGTAACGGTTCGCACTCCTCCGGCCAGATTTCGCTGCCCACCGGCATGATGCGCATAACACCGTCAATAGGATACTCTATGCGAGTTTTATCCTCCTCGCACTGTGAGAAACCGTCTATAACGCTAATACAGCCCTCATACCTTGCCTTTGTAAGCAGGGTCAACGCTAATTCTTCAATAAGTTCGTCATAAATCATGTTTTCCTCCTACAATAGAAAAAGCGCCCACAAAAGTGAGCGCCCAGATAAAATATTCGGTTATGAGAACACCGGCAAACTTCCGTTTGCTGCATCCGTTTTCAGAATGGTGATCCAGTTGCTTTTGCCGTAGAGAAACCGCACGATATGCACGGTTTGCGTGGCATCGTCCACCGTGTAGAACGCAAGGTAGTTCATAACGATGGTGAAGCGGATTCCCCACAAGGAAAGCAGTTTGTCGGAAACGACTTCAAATTTGTGCGGGAATTCTGCCAGTGCTCCGATTTTTTCGTCGGCCACATCCAACAGCTTGTCGGCGGCAGTTGGATTTTTCAGTACAAGGTCGATATAGTCGTAGGCGTTCGCCATATCGCGCTCGGCGGCTTGGGTCACATGAATGTTGTATTTCATCTGCGCTCCCTGCGGTGGCGCAAGTCAGCCATAACATCGGCAAAGGGGCGCGTGTTCCCGGCTTCCACATCGGCAAGGCCCTCTTGCAGCTTGCTGTACAGTTCAATGCGGCCCGCCATTTCCTCGTAGGTTTCCATGCTCATAACGGCAAGGTCGCCCTTACCGTTTTTGGTAATAAAGACCGGCTCGTTGTAGGCATGGCAGTAAGAGGAAATGTCATTGTAGTTGTTTCTCAAATCTGCGCTGGAACGAATGTTCGGCATAGATAGCACCTCTCTTTCATACAGAAATTATATCATAATTTGTGTATGAAAACAAGTAGGAGTTTTAGTTGAAGGTAACAGTCCAGTAGGTATACTGGCCCTCGGCGGTGGAGCAAAACCAACAGGCCACACCCATGCTCGTAAAGCTGGCATTGATGATGTTGGCGTTGTGGGCAGGACTGTTCTGCCAATAGCTGCATACGCTGCTGGCCGAGCCGATAGGACCGGCTGCGCAGATTTCGCTGCGGGTGGTCATGCCGCTGTGGTCGAACGCACCGCCCGCGACAAAACTTTCGCAGCGGGCATCTGCCGCCGCGCTCAGCCCGCCGTCCATTGCCAGCGGGGAAAGTCCCGCCGCCGCACGGATGGCGTTGATGTTCTCCTGCACGGCCCAGTATGCGCTGTCGCTGCTGTCGATGCTCCACCATTGCTCCGTACCGGCTGCAAGGTCGAACGGCACCGCACCATAACTCATACCAACCTGTGCCGGAGTGTCTGCTACAGTTTCCTCCACCGGGGCTTGCGTGGGTTCTGCGGTGGGGACTGCTGTCGGCGCGGGCGTGGGGGCCTGTGTCGGTTCGGGTGTCTGCGCAGGTTCGGCGGTTGCAGCAGCTTCCACCGGCCGCGCAGTTTCTTCGGTGGCCGGTGAGATTTCCACCAGTGCAGCCGGTTCAGCCGCAAGAGTTTCATCCGCTGCCGCTGCACACCCGGACAGCGCCAATACTATGCCCAATGCAACAATAGATTTTTTCATAAAAACTACTCCTTTCATCCTTGGGGTGGTCGCGTATACGATTGGTCTTTCTGCCTTTAATCATAAAATTTATCGTTCCTCCTGTCCACGCTGTCGATTGTCGGTCTGATACTGTTGTTCCGGCTCGGTGTCGGTCACAATGTCTTTGTCGTTCATGTTCAGCAGTCCCTCCAGCACCGCAAGACGCTTACTCTTTTCGGTCAGTTCCGTTGCCTGTGGAAATGGCCGCTTGACTTCTTCCTCGGCGCTGGCAAGCTGCTGTTCCAACTGGATTTGCATATTGCGGGTCTTTTCAATGCTCGGTTCAATACCATTTGCCAAATTGGAAAGGCGTGTCAGATTGCCCAGCACATCGGCTCCCAGCTGAGTGCTGTATGTACCAGAGCCAGCCAATCTTGCATGGTACTCGTTGCCAAAAGACAGATGTTGGATTTGCAGTTCCATACCCTTGAAATACCCGATGGGTACGGGCTTTTCGCTATTCAGTGCCAAGCCCAGCAGACCTAACAGGGCTTTCCCCGCAGGTTCTTTTTCGTAGTAAACTTTCTTTTCCAACTGGATACAGAAAACATCTTTGCCGTCCGCATCCACTACGGAGTGTTTCTTTGCGGTGGCGGCGTCTACCGTGGCATTTTCAATCTGTTCTTTGCATTTTCGGATTTCAGCCGGGAAGCCGATGGCAATTTTATTTTCCAGTTCATACCGCTGGCTGTCATGGGCAGCTTTCAGTGTTTTAAGACGGGTCAACTGCACGTCCAAGTCCATCTTTTCCTTGATAAGCGGATTGCCAGCCGCCAATGCCTTTACCTCGGCGTAGGACAGTGCAGCCTCGTCCATATCATTGCAGCTGCGAGCCGGAGATTTTGAGGTCATAATCTGACCGATGAATTTTTGCTTATTTTCGATAAGCTGATCGGGTAAAGGGTGGGCATTGCTGCCAACCCCTCCCCTAAGAACCGTACATGAGAGTTTCCCCTCATACGGCTCAAGCCTTTCGTAAAGCTTCCTCTCGGAAACCCGACTCGCAAGAACAAACAGCAGAGTTATGTAACTTATTATGGCAAAGCGGGTGAACCATCATCGATTTTCTGTAAGTTCCATTTTCGAAAATCTTGTGCACTTTGAAACTGGTTTCCGATGTAATTGGTTCGTTGCAGACCGGGCAGAGGTGCTTTTGATTGCGCCAGAGTTTGAGCAGTTTTTCTCTGCCCTTGGTGCTGTTTAGCATCTTTTCACCATCGCGTTCCTCGTAGTAGCCGTTCCACCGCTCGTCAAACGGGTTGGCTTCGGCCACAATTTTCTTGAATCGCAGGATATTAGTGTTTGTTGCGTATTCCAGCGCCAAGTAAGGTGCTTTGGTGCTATCGCCCTTGAGTTCCGCCGCAAATGTCCACTGACGAGTTCCGATGTAATGCCAATATTTCTTGGCAATCCATTTACGACCCTTGTGGCGATGTCTGCGTGTTGCCCATTGCCATAGGCACTTGTAAATTTGATAGTCAATCCAACTGAACGTTTCCGCAGATACCACATACCGATGGTAATTGACCCAGCCACGGATGACGGGGTTCAGTTTACGAATCAACAAGTCCTGCGGGGCGCCCTTGTTGGATTTTACAATCTCGCGGATTTTCTTCAGAAAAGATTTTGCAGAGGACTTAGACGGCTTTATGAGCAACTTCCCGTTGTACTTCCGGATGTTCTGCCCTAAGAAGTCGAATCCTTCGTCAATATGTGTGATGACCGTCTTTTCTTCGGACAGCTGTAAGCCCCTTTCTGCCATGAATTGCCGCACCAAGGGTAACACTTCATTTTGCAAGAGCTCGGGCGACTCTCCGGTGATGATAAAATCATCCGCGTAGCGCACAAAGTTCACCTTCGTGAAGTGTGTCTTTCGGTTGCGGTATTCTCTGGTCGGGAAGCGCTCTTTGAGGGTTCTTTCCAACCCGTCCAACGTCATATTCATTAGTACGGGAGAGATTGTTCCACCCTGCGGAGTTCCTTCCTCTGTCGGGAACAGCTGCTTTGTGTCCACGAATCCGCACTTTAACCATTTATACAGCATCTGCGTGTCCATAGGAATGTTCTCGAGAAGCCATTCGTGGCTGATGTGGTCGAAGCAACCTTTAATGTCGCCCTCTAGTACCCACTGCGGCGATTTTCCTTTGCTTAGAACAGTGAAGCATTGCTCAATGGCATCATGGGTGCTTCTGCCGATTCTAAACCCATAGGAGTTGGGGTCGCCGAGTGTTTCAGCCAATGGATCCAATGCAAACTTGTATAGCGTTTGCATTGCACGGTCTGTCATAGTCGGAATGCTAAGCGGGCGCATTTTCCCGTTTTTCTTCGGAATATAGCACCGTTTTAGCGGTTGCGGCTTGTAGCCTTTCCGTTTCAGTTTTGAGATTGCATCAAATTTTGCCTGCGGTGTAAGCCACAGTTCGTGGTCCACACCTGATGTGTTTTTCCCTCTGTTGCTTGTAACTCGCTTTACAGCCAAAGCCTTGGCATAAAACGAGTGAGTGAGCATCCACTGCAAAGATTTCACTTTGCTGTAGTGCCCTTCTTTTTGAGCCTTTACGATACGCATTTGCAGCTTTTTCACATATGCGCTCGCCTTATTCCAATCAATGGATTCCCAGTTTTGCGCCATGTTAGATGGTGCACACGGTTTCCCGTTCATTTGCAATTCCCTCCTTCAAAAGTTCTGTAAATTCTCTCGTAAAGAAAGACCGTGATGGAAGTCTGCCCGCTTTCGCGTGGGGTAATGTTTCAACCCCTATCCAGCCCCATTACAGGGTTGGCATTCGCTTTCTCCATCGTTCTTTTACCCGCATTCCATAAGGTTTCCCTTGCGGTTCCCGTCCGATTGCTCGGAGGAATACGGGCTTACCACGTTCCGCGCATTTAACTGTGCAGGTTAGGCTCTACCTCTCCGCCGACAGCCTTAGCGTCCATGTGTTCCCATCGCTGGAGGAGAACATCCGACTGCAATACCATTTTGGTTCAGGCTTATCAGCAACTTTAGCCTGTTCGTCTTTAACGGCGTTTATCAGTAGTTCACTATATGTTAGCCATATTGCACAAGCCAAGCTCCCCAACCACTTTGTTGCTGGCAGTTTATCGCTTCTACCTCGCGGCTTCAGCTTGAGCCCGTTCGGGCGGGGCTACTATTTCTCGCCATGCTCCCTCACAACCGTTACCAGTTGCTTTGGTGGCGATAGGCTACCACTAATGGAATAGTGGGTCTGGTCATAGCCAGACGGTTAAATTACGCGACTTCGTGTCGCACCCATGAGTAGGCATCAAATGTTCCCTCCGTTACATAACGGAAAACATAGACCTCCTTATTTTCATTGCCCTGTCGTAATATTCTGCCCTCACGCTGCTCAATATCAGATGGCCGCCACGGTACATCCAGATGGTGCAGCGCCACAAGACGCTGTTGCACATTGGTGCCCGCTCCCATTTTGGCCGTGCTGCCCATCAGCACACGCACTGCACCGCTGCGAACTTTTCCGAAAAGTTCCGTCTTGCGGGCATCGGTGTTTGCTTCATGGATGAAGGCAATTTCTGTTTCGGGGATTCCGCGCTCGATCAGCTTTGCTTTCATGTCATCGTAGACATTGAAAACGCCAGCCTTGGGCGTGGACAGATCGCAGAAAACAAGCTGCGCACTGCGTTGAGGCATGGTCTGCTCCCATATCTCATAAATTTTGCCCACACAGATATTGACCTTGCTGTCAGGATCATCGGGCAAGTCGGGGTCGATCAAGCGCTGATCCAGCGCCAATTTGCGTCCGTCGTTGGTGATTTTCAGCATATTGTCCTCATAGGGCTTTACCATTTTATTGCGGATTTTGTCAGCCCGTTCGCCCAATTCCGCTACCATCTGTTTTTGTATTTCAGAGGGCTTTAGCTGGATGTTGGTCGGCTTGCCGCCCACAAGGGCAGGGACAGGTAATTTCAGCATATCTGCTGTTTGAATATCGGCGCATTCTTTGAACATTGCCATAAGTTCCGGCAGATTGAAAAAACGAGCAAATCGTGTTTTTGTGCGGTAGCCGGTTCCCTCCGGCGCAAGTTCGATGGCTGTGACGGTTTCGCCAAAGGTGGCCGCCCAACTGTCAAAGTTTGCAAGGCCGTTGCGTTCCAAGGTGTACTGCTGCAAATAGCGTTGCATGGTATATAGCTCGGTCATGCTGTTGGAAATGGGGGTGCCCGTGGCAAATGTTACGCCCCGCGCCCCGGTGATTTCATCAAGGTACTGGCACTTCATAAACAGGTCACTGGCCTTTTGGCTCTCGGTGGTGCTGATACCCGCGATGTTGTGCATCTTTGTAACGGTCATGAGGTTCTTGAAATTGTGTGCTTCATCGACCATGAGGGAGTCTGCGCCCAGTTCCTCAAAAGTCACCACATCATCCCGCTTCGGGGCGTCCAGCAAATTTGACAGCTTGGTTTTCAACTGCTTTTTCTTACTTTCCAACTGCTTGACGGTCAGACGGCTGTCGCTGTTGTCCATGCTCTCCAACTGCATCTCCAGTTCGTCAATTTGCTTGCGGATAAACTCGGCTTTTCTGGCATCGGAAAGTGGAATCTTTTCAAACTGGCTGTGACCGATTACCACAATGTCATAGTTGCCGGTGGCGATTTTGGCACAAAACCGTTTACGGTTTGACTTTTCAAAATCGCGCTGCGTTGTCACCAAAATGTTTGCATTGGGGTATAGCTTCAGCGCTTCACTGGCAAATTGGCCTGTTAGATGATTTGGCACGGCGACAAGTGTTTTGCTGCATAATCCCAATCGCTTTTTCTCCATCGCGGCGGCGACCATCTCATAGGTTTTTCCTGCGCCGACAGCGTGCGCCAGCAGTGTGTTGTGCCCGTACAAAATATGCGCAATGGCATTGCGCTGGTGGGGCCGCAGCGCGATTTCCGGGTTCATGCCGAAAAACTGGATGTGGCTGCCGTCGTACTCACGGGGGCGGATGCAGTTAAACTTTTCATTGTACAGCGCCACCAAACTTTCCCGGCGCTCACGGTCCTTGAAAATCCAGTCTTTAAAAGCATCTTCTATCATCCGCTGCTTGGCCTGTGCTTCTTCGGTGGCAGGACCATTGAGTTTATGCTGCTCCTTGCCGTTTTCGTCATAGATTGTATCGTAAATTTTGGTGGCCCGCAGGTTGAGTGCGTTCTCCAACAAATGATAGCCGTTGATACGTTTTGTGCCGTAGGTGTTCGTGACGCGGATATTATCGTTGCCCTGGCTCTTGTTGGAAATATACCAGTTATTCAGGTATTCATTGTAACGGACAGCTATTTTCTGTTCGCGGTAGGTTGACTGAAAAAGTTCATCGGCAAACCGCTTGATGATTTCCGACCCGATCCATGTGACACCCAACCGAACCGTTATCTCGCCCGCCGTCAAGTCCTTGGGCTGCACCTGTTCCAACGCTTCTACATTGATGCGGAACGCCGGGTCTTGGTCGGCTGCAACATGAGCAACACGCAGCTTTTCGCGTACATTGCCGGATAAATACTCATCCGCCATAAGGTAAACAGGGCTGCCGTCCTCCTGTTTGCGGAAAGGCTCTACAAAAATAACGCCCGCCAGTTCCTTAGCAAGCGTTGCTTCATCTTTCCCGGTAAGGTGCATCATGTAAGGCATATCGACCTTGGCACGTTCCCCGATGCTCAGTGCCAGAGCGTCCGATGCCGTGTCGGCGTGGTCGGGTATCTGTGCAGAGCGGATAGTCCTTTTGGTGAACATATCCGACTTGCTGATAAAGTTTCCTTTTTCATCGACATTTTCAAGTGAACACAGCAAATAGTAGCTGCTGTCATCCCGGAAAGACAACTCCGCGCTGCGGCTGTTGATTAGGCCGTGCTTGGCGCGGAAGGCATCATACTGGCGGTTAAGCTGGCCTTGCAGACGGTGGATTTCCTCGTCCGACAAGTCCTGCAACTGCGCATCGATCAGAGTGCGGGTGGTATCGCGCAGTTCCACCAGTTTGCGGATACGCTCGGCAGATGCTGCGTTGGGATTACATTCCCGCATGACTGCGCCTTCGCGGTAATAGATTTTATCGTCCTTTACCGTGTAGCTGAAATTACGCACAAAGGGATCGGCATCGATGTACTTGGTGTCCTCGCCGCTTTCTTCCTGCACAGAAATTTCGGCTTTTGTCAGCGTGGCGGTCAAGTGCTGCATAGCAGTGTCGATTTGCGTTTCCAGCAACGGCTTTCCGAAACGGTCCACCGCATCTGGGTCTATTGGCTGGCAGGTGGAAGTCGGGCCATACGGACCGGCGACTATCTCCATCTTGCCGCAAATCATTTCAGGGTGCTCCACAAAGTAGTGGTTCATAGTGATGCCGTTGGCATCTTCTGCAAGGTGCAGCCAAGGCTCGTCCTGCTGGCGCAGTGTGTCACGCTTTTGCAGGAAAATTACATCCGTCATAATTTTCGTGCCGCTGCCCTTGAACGCATTGTTGGGCAAGCGCACCGCACCGATGAGGTCGCAGCGCTCGGCAATGTACTTGCGGGCGCGGTCATCCTTTTTGTCCAATGTGCCGCTGGAGGTGATGAACGCCATGATGCCGCCGGTGCGCAGCTTGTCGATGCTCTTGGCAAAGAAATAGTCGTGAATGGGAAAATGCAGCCGGTTATACTGCGGGTCATTGACTTGGAAATTGCCGAAAGGGACATTGCCAATAACGCAGTCAAAATAGTTGTCGGGGAGAAGCGCATTTTCATAGCCGGTTACTTGGATATTGGCCTTTTGATACAGCTGCTTGGAGATGCGGCCTGTGATGCTGTCCAATTCTACGCCGTAGAATTTGGCATCACTGCTGCCAAAATGTCCGTGTGCGAGAAATGCGCCTGTGCCCATGCTGGGTTCTAGGATCTTGCCGCCCTTTACGCCGAAGCGTTCCAGTGCACGGTAGATGGGGTGGATAACGGTGGCAGGGGTATAAAACGCCGTCAGGGTGCTGCTGCGGGCAGCTTCGTATTCGGATTCAGACAATGCTGCTTTCAGCTGGCTGTACTCGTTCGACCATGTACTTTTGTTCGGGTCGAACGCATCCGAAAGCCCGCCCCAGCCTGTGTACTGCGCTAAAATTTTCTGCTCATCCTCAAAAGCAGGGCTGCCGCCGTTCGCTACGCGCTGCTCAATTTCTTTCAGCTTTTGGATAGCGGCAATGTTGGCTGCAAATTTTTCGCGCGGTGCTGTCGGCAGGTTATCCAGATAGGGGGCTTCATAGGTAATGGGTTCACGGTGGTAAGGTTCATCTTCTGCCGAAAGCCGTTCTGCGTCCGCCATAACCTGCTCCACAAAGGGGCTGGGTCCTTCGATGACTTCGCCCACGATGGGTTCAGCAGTTTCTTCCTGCTGCTCTTGGCGGCTTGGAACTTCCGGGGCGGATAGTGCTGCATTTTTGGGGTTGGCCGCAAGCAGCCGCGCAAATTCTTCATGGCTGACGGCACGGCCTACCAGCGGGAAACTTTCATCCCGCAGATGAATGTTTTCCCTGCCGATTTCCTCCACGGTAAAGGGTCTGGCATCTTCCAGATAAACCGTGCTGCCGATAGTTACAGGTGATTTTTCGACTTTTCTTGTAGTCGGATGATGCTTTTCAAACTCTGCTTCGGCGGTATTGATAAAATCCGAGAAGGCGCCGTTTTCAATGCCCTGCGCAGCAAGCTCGTGGTTGTCTTGGAAGTAGTCGATATGGACAATGTTACCGTCAACCTCATAGCGGATTTCGTTCCGCAGAAGATTGGCATACACTTGGATCTCATGCTCATCGTCCTCGGTGGTAGAGTAAGCAAACTCCACGCGGGTCAAATCGGAAAAATTCGGCTCGTTTAGCCCCTCATTCTCGCAGAAATCCGCGATAGCGTGTTTTGCATGGGCGAGTGCGGCATCGTTCGCTGCACGAGCGGCTTGCTGTTCTGCTGCCCATGCCTGATAGGGGGCTTTTTCGGCATCGGTCAGATACTGGTCGTTGTAAACCAAAAGCCGCAGGCGTTGGGCAACCTCTTTCCACTTCAAAACACGGCGATACTCGCCGTCCTCTGTACGTCGGGTGATTTCAAGATTTTTGCCCATGTGGTCAAGAAAGCCGTGCCCACCATCACGGAAGAACCATGTGCCGCCGCCGATGCCGTATTCATTTTTCAGCCAGCGGGCTTGATCTTCCTCGATAGGAAGTACCTGTGCAGAGAGATATTGCTGAATGCGAAATTTGCTATCTTCAAACCCGCCGCCTTTGCACAGTGCATCGGTAATGTCCTGCTCCGTAATGTACTTGCCGGATGCGTCAATGACGGGTTTGTTCCACTTTTTGACTTCTGCCGCCAGGTCGATGTTTTTTACTTGCTGCTCATGGCTCGGCAGCCCTGCCTTTTCAGAATCTTCGGGAGTAAGAGTAAGCTGCTCCATCTGCTGTTGCACGGGTGTAGCCTTGATGGGAACCATCAGACGCCCTTGCCCGATAAGGTCAGCAATCTTTGCGGCAACAGCATCCCATGTCAGATTGACCTGTGCTGTTTTGGTAAGATAGTTACCCTCCCAAAGTTCAAGGTACATATCATGCCGGATAAAACCCACGGTATTGTCATCCACGAACAAATATGTATAAATTTGCTTGTAACAGTGCTTGCAAAAGGCGCTGCGCTCGGCAAGGTCGGGATGCTCATTGAAATATTCCAGAATAGCCGCATTGTCGGCACGGCTGGAGGATTCTTTCGCCAGTAAGCCTAGAATCAGTTCATCGCTCAGCGGCGGCAAATCAGAAATGGGTACAGAAAAAGCGGAGGGCGTGGTATCGCTCTCCGCTTGGGGTTCTTGTATTACAGGCTGTAAATCTGCTGCATCGCCAGTTCCTCGGCTTGGGCCTGCAAGGCGTTCATCCACTGCGTCCAGCCCATCGGGTCGGTCTGCCGGTTCGGGGCGGTGCTGTGCTGCATCAGCGTCTGCATCGTCTGCTCGATTTGCCGGTGTACTGCGTTGTCCATCTCCGCCAGATGCGGGTACAGCGTTCCCTCCAGCATCATCTCGTCGAACATCATCGGGGCGTTCTCCAGCAGGAATTTCCGCCGCAGGCTGCCGTACTTCCCGATTTCCGGCATCGGCGGCTCGTTCAGCGTCAGCGCCGGGATTTGGTAGCCGTTCACCATCATGTACTCCATTGTTGACCTCCTTGGTGTTATTGGTTTCTTCCTGTTTGTCACCATAATAGCGGACTTTTTCGGCGCGTGCAACACTGTCGATTTCTCTCGTGATGCTACCAATCTGCTGCATGAGAGGCCGTGCCGCCTGTTGGCAAGCGCTGCCCAAACACAGAGTGATGCGGTTTGTATCAAACTGGTTCACGGACTCAAGGGCAGACAGGTCCAGCCGCGCAGTATCCACGCCGCACCGCAGCGCGGCCATATACAGACAGCTTTGGGTGATAAGCTGTAAAAATAGCTGCCGCTGTTCGTCCGGCTTGGCCCACTGTAAGCTGCTGCCGTCTATCGCTTTTCCCAGTGCGGTTGTGAACATGGCGTTGCGCTGGGCAACGCAGGATGTAGAGAGCATGAGTAGGGCGCTCTGGATGCTGTCAGCGTGATTATCCGCTACGATTTTATCCCAAACGGGCCGCCAGTTCTGGTCTGTAATGACCCACGGCAGCGCGTCGGGGACCTCCGCACGGGGGATGGTATCGGAAATGTCAAACAGATACCGCAGCCGGGAAGAATTTGCCCGCGTGTCAAATACCGCGATACCGTGTGCGCCGCGCTTGACCCAGCGACCCGCATTATTATTCCAGTAAGCTATGTCGGCCACGGCTGTGGCGGTGGGGCTTTGCTCGTGAATCAAAAGCTGGTTTGGGAAACTATAATTATAAGCAATGGCCGCTGTCCGCAAAAATGCTTTCCAGCGGTCACTGCTCTCCGTGACGACCTGCAGCTGCTTTTTGGCAAGCGCACGGATATTTTCGTATTTAGCCATAGGCTGCTCCTTATCGCTCGTGCTGTTCTGCTTTTGACGGTGTGGCATTTTCAAGTTCCGGCAACAAGTTATCTACCTGCTTATACCCAATCGGCTGAACATAAAAAGCGTGTGTCTCGTTATCTTTGTGTGTCACAATAATATCGCTGACAGAGACGGAACGCATAGTTTTGGCGTTTGGACGGTCATCCCGATTATGCCGTGAATAAATGCTGTCCAGCGTTTCCCAACGCTCCATCTGCCCCTTGTACACGAGTTCGTAGTCCTTTGCTCCGGCAGCGAGCCTCGCAGGAGAATACTCCATAAAAACAAGGTCTCGCCTGTTAGTTTGATAGATTTCATAAGGGATTTGCACTCGCTTTTCGCTGCGAAATCCCCACGGAAAATAGGTGTCTGAATCAAATTGGAGTGGCTCATCCAGTTCATCTGAGAATACAACCGGTGTCACTGGCCGCCCACAATCCAAGGAATCCAGAATTTCATCCTTGAATTTTTCCACGCTTGTGTAAGGAACGATTTCACCGATCATCCCGCCTGCACCGAGATATTCGATGTAGCCGACTACTTTATCTGTCTTTTCTTCCATTATCTTTCCAACCTTTCCCAAAAAGATAGTTTGTTCCCGTAGCGTTCATCCTGCGGGCGTACCTTTGCGGCGGGCAGTTCACCGCTTGCCATATCTTCGACTTGCGGTAGAAAAAGTAGACGGCTGTATCGGTCTGCCTGGTCTTTGGATAAGCCCACGACTTTATCACCATTTAGCCCGCAGATGAGAAATCGCCCGCGCACGGTAATTCCCTCGTCATTGACCTGTCTGTTATATTTCAGTCGGCTTTGGGCTTTGCTGCATATCAGCCCGATGCGTGGAGTCCCGAACGGTTTTAGGATTTGGCTCTCGCCCTCAACAACTTCGGAAGCAGCCGCCATCGCGCTGGGAAAACCCGCTTGATAAGGGCAGTAGCCGGGTTCAACAACTAATAATCTTGTCATCGGTGCCCCCTCATCTGCTGCCGTGCTGGTGGGCGCGGGCGTAGTTTTCCAGCAGTTTTACGATAACCTGCTGCATCTGGTCGCTTGTAAAGCCTTTCGGAAAGTATCGTTCAACTTTTGCAACGGGAATCATAAGCTGCGGGTCACGCGGCTTTACGCTGGGCGGCTTGGCGGCCATAATATGCTGGATTTTTTCTGGTGTCAGTACGCTTTCCTTGCTGGCCTCCTTGAGTTTTTGTGCTTGAGACAGTGACGGGGTACAGCCCTCGGATTCCATATAGGACAGGAAGTCCTCTTGTTCTTCGGGGGTAAGGTAGCTAAGTTCTACGGCGGGGGTGGTTTTTAGTTTGCCATCATCCACCATTTTCATGAGTTCAGGGGTGAGTTTGTTCAGACGGATAAAGCGCTGGACTTGCTTAACACTTTCACCGGCTTCATCTGCAACAATTTGGTTTGAACGACGCTCATCAAAATTCGGGCCAACTTGGCCCGAATTTATTTTTGACGGTCTACCGCTCTTTCGCTTTATAGCTTCCAGCTTCATCTGATACGCTTTCGCCTTTTCGCTCGGCAAAATATGCTCTCGTTGGCAGTTACTGTCCACCATCAGAATAATAGCAGTATCATCGTCCATATCCCGCACTATGCAGGGCATAGTCTCCACGCCAGCCCGCTGACTGGCATGGCAGCGGCGGTGGCCCGCTACAATTTCATACCCACCATCTTTCCGGGGGCGGACAATGGCCGGGGTCATGACACCGTATTCCTTGACACTGTCCACCATTTTGTCCATTTCGTCATCGTCACGGACTTGAAAAGGGTGATTCCGAAAGGGATGCAGTTCCGTCAGCGGCAAAATTTGGATTTTCTCTAATTTTGCGTCCTGCCGCTCCTTCTCACTCGAAAAGAGATTATCGAGCGAGGGCAGATTGATGTTGCTGCCGTACTCTCTCATTCTCCGTCACCTCCTTGGCAAGCGCTTTGTATGCCAAACTGGCCGGGCCGTTGGCATCGTAGGTCAGCACGCTATGTGTACTGGCAGCGCTTTCTGCTGTGCGCGTACTGACCGGGATTTCTGCACGGTAAATTTTCAGCGCGTGACCGTAGGCACTGCGCAGGGCAGCACACACATCTTTGGATAGGTTGGTGCGCTTGTCCACCATCGTCAGCACAATGCCGTCAATATCCAACCGGGGATTGATACGGCGCTTCACTTGGTTGACAGATTTGAACAGGGATACCAGACCTTTGAGGGCGAAATGCTGTGCCTGCACAGGAATCAGCACTCGATCCGCCGCAACAAGCGATGCCACGGTGATGATGCCCAGCGAGGGCATACAGTCGATCAAGCAGTAGTCATATTTATCCTTAAACGGCTCCAATGCCTGTTCCATGATTTTCTCGTGCGCCATAACGTTTACAAGGCTCACTTCCATATCGGACAGGCCAATGTCGGAAGGAATGAAATCCACCTTTTCTTCATGGTGAATTACCACTTCTGGCGGCTTTTCGTCCTTGATAACAGATTTCATTAGGTCGCTGATTGTTGCGCCGTTTTCGGTGCCCTCATAGCCGAGATAGCTGCTCAAATCGCCCTGCGGGTCGGCGTCCACCAACAGCACCTTGTAGCCCATAGCCGCCAGTGCTGTGCCGAGGTTTACTGTGGTGGTCGTTTTGCCCACGCCGCCTTTTTGGTTTGCAACTGCAATAGTTTTCATATTCCGCTCCTTTACCGTTCCATGCTGATAAGTCTACGAGCCGCCAGCAGATAGTCGTTATAATCCTTGCCTATGGCCGGGGGAGTGTCCTGTATGATATATCCGCGTTCTGCAAGCCGTTTCGCAACAATTTTTGTGAAGTTCCGTCCGGGGTCGTCACGGTCAAAGCAAAGCGACACGCGCTTTACTTCGGGATGCTGCTGCAAAAAGTAGTCAATCGGCTGATGGTTCAACCCACCCAGCGCCAAGTAGTGGACACTGCGCCACGGGGAATCATGTTTGTACTGCCGCAGCGTTGCGCCGGACATAGCATCAATGGGGGCTTCGTAGATTTCCACGGTATCGCAGTTTTCTGATTCGGCGGGAATCAGAAAGCCATACTGTTTTTGGCTGCCCGCGACATCTCCGCGAAAGCTGCCTTGACAGCCGCGCTGAAAAGCAGAGCGCGGTACGCCGTTTTCATCTTTGCCCACAAAAACGCAGTTGCGGTAGTTGCCGCGCGTAGTTTGGTATAGGATTCCACTACCCACACAGTAGCGCAGCACTTTCGGGCTGATGCCGCGGTGCATCAGATAGGCCGTTGCAGCTTCGGTGTTTCGATCTGCGGTGGGTAACTCAAACGGGCGGGTCGTGTGCTGCTGGGGAGAAGAAGCCTTAGCCGTCTGAATAGAAACAGGCGCGGGAGCCATTGCACTCAACAACCGTACCGCCGAGACAAAATCCATGCCCTCGACCTTTACCAGATAGTCGAGTGCATTGTTGCCACCTTTGCTCTGCGAAAACCAGTGAAACAGCCCATTTGCAGGCGTGATAACAAGGCTGCTGTGCGTCTTGGTGCAATACTCCTTGTCCGTTTTGCGAACCAGTTCGCCGGGGTGATAGGTTTGAAGATACTGCATCACGCTGATACGCCGCGCAGCCTCGATGTTCTTTTGATATTTGCCCATGATGACCTCCGATTTTTGAAATTAAAAAAGCACCTTGCCTGTGGACAGGTAAGATGCTTATAAGAGCCGATATTCTCTTTTTCAGTTGGCTGTTTCTTCAGCCAGCTGGAGAGGGGGTGTGGGGGAGAGGAACGCGCCGCAGCCCATTCCTATAAAAAGATACAGTTTCCCCTTGGATAGTTTTGACAAGTGTAACAAAGTGGCAGAATGACAGTTTTTGAATAATAGCGGGTCGCCAAACCGTTAGATAGTAGAAAAATGTCCGCTATTGGGTACTGCCGTTTTTTATGTGCCTCTACTTTCCGAATGCGGTGGTTTTTAGTCTGCCATTTTTGAAAGATTGTCCACAAAGCGAGAATGATTTCTCAACTACGTTGGTCTGCCAGATTTCCAATCGTAAGTACGTCCGAAAATCAAAAATTGTATCGTGGATAGGTGCTTTTTCACTAAAAAAGGGCAGGAAATAAGTTCCTTGAAATTCCTAAAAAATCCACCAAGTTCTTCTCACTTGGGCCGACTCAAAATCCGTTGGTGGTGACACCGTATGGGTTCGACCCC